>CEUZ01059414.1_pt1 | contig 15017 bp, 16 predicted proteins | sample 361511 | NCBI WGS metagenome assembly CEUZ01 (sample SAMEA2622822, study PRJEB7988) | marine metagenome | biome: marine biome (ENVO:00000447); feature: surface water layer (ENVO:00002042); material: "saline water (ENVO:00002010), including plankton (ENVO:xxxxxxxx)" | depth 5 m
GAAAAACTGTAGAATTTAAAAACGTTCTGTTTTTAAATGACGATAAAAATAACGAAATTGGTAATCCAAATATTCAAGGCGCAAAAGTTGAAGCCACTATTTTAAAAAACACAAAAAATAAGACTATTTTAGTTTTTAAAAAAAGAAGAAGAAAAAACTCAAGAAAAAAATATGGCCATAGACAGCCGGTATCGCTAATTAGAATAACAAAAATTTTTTCAAAAAGTGGAAAATTAATTTCACAAGCAGAACCGAAAATAGAGAAAAAAATCGAAGCGAAAACCGATAAAATTATTAAAAAAGATGAAGTGCAAGCAAAAAAGATTACTTCTACTAAGAAAAAAACAGTAACCAAAAAGAAACCTTTAACAACAAAAAAAAAGTGATATTATCAATTTGAGGTATTAAAGCATGGCAACAAAAAAAGCAGGTGGATCATCTAAAAACGGACGAGATAGTGCTGGCCGACGCTTAGGGGTTAAGAGATATGGTGGTCAGTTTGTTATCCCTGGAAATATAATAGTTAGACAAAGAGGTACAAAAATACATCCTGGTAGCCATGTAGGTATTGGGAAAGATCACTCTATATTTTCTTTAGTAAAAGGAAAAGTCCAATTTAAAACATCAAAGCTAAACAGAACAATTGTATCTGTTATTCCCAGCTAATTACTTACAACTTCAAAATTAATTTTATTGTTGTTTAGTTATGAAATTTTTAGATCAAGCAAAAATATATATAAAAGCAGGAAATGGTGGAAATGGATCAGCAAGTTTTCGAAGAGAAAAATTTGTAGAATTTGGGGGTCCTGATGGTGGTGATGGTGGTTCCGGGGGTTCTGTAGTTTTTACTGCTGATAAAAATTTAAATACACTTATCGATTTTAGATACCAGCAGCATTTTAAAGCTGAAAAAGGACAAGATGGAAAAGGAAAAAAACAAACTGGAAAAAGTGGAAAAGATTTAATTTTAAAAGTTCCTGTTGGTACTCAAATTTTTGAAGAGGACAATAACACCTTGATTGAAGATTTAGCAAAATCTGATCAAAAAATAATAATTGCAAATGGTGGAAGGGGAGGTTTAGGAAATGTAAGATTTAAAAGTTCTATAAATCGTGCACCTAGAAAAAAAACAGATGGAAGTAAAGGTGAGAGTTTTTGTGTCTGGTTGCAACTAAAAGTTATAGCTGATGTTGGTATAGTTGGAATGCCAAACTCTGGGAAATCTAGCTTGTTGTCTGTTCTTACCGACGCAAAACCAAAGATTGCTAATTATCCATTCACCACAATTAATCCTAATCTTGGTGTTACTAATTATAATAATAAAGAGATTACTTTAGCTGACATACCAGGCTTAATTGAAGGAGCGCACGAAGGAATTGGCCTTGGTGATAAATTTTTAAGACATATAGAAAGATGTAAAAATATTTTACATTTAATTGATATTACCAGTGATAACTTGATAGAAAATTATTCTAAGGTAAGAAAAGAACTTTTTAAATACAGCAACAAACTTACAAAAAAGAGAGAAATTATTGTTTTTAATAAAATAGATATGGAGAGTGATAGCGACATTAATAAAAAGGTAGATGTTTTCAGTAAGAAAATTAAAAAAAAAATTTACAAAATATCTGCTCTAAAACATAAAGGTATAACAGAATTAAAAAGACTGTTGATTAAATATGCAAATTAATAAATTTAAAAAAATCGTAATTAAAATAGGTTCTTCAATTTTAGTAGATAAGAAGGGAAGCCCTAAAAAAAAATGGCTTAAAGAATTTGCGAGGGATATAAAAAACCTCACTAACAAAAAAAAACAAATCGTAATAGTTTCCTCTGGAGCTATTGCTATGGGGTGTGAGTATCTTAAAATTAAAAGAAATGGGTTAAAAGTAGACAAAAGTCAAGCGGTAGCTTCGATAGGTCAAATTGAATTAATGAACTTTTATAAAAAAACTTTTGATGAAAATAAAATAAAAATCTCACAAATATTACTTACTCTTGACGATACTGAGCAAAGAAGAAGGTCAATAAACGCAAGACGGACTATTGACAATCTACTTAATATGGAGATTGTGCCCGTTGTTAATGAAAACGATACTACAGCTACTACTGAGATAAAATACGGAGATAATGATAGATTGGCAGCAAGAGTAGCACAAATTATTGGGGCCGATTGTTTAATTTTATTATCTGATGTTGACGGTCTTTATACTGATAATCCAAAAAAAAATAAAGAAACGAAGTTAATAGAAATCGTCAAAAAAATTGATGATAAAATAATAAAATATGCAACAAAATCAGAAAATTTTTATGGTTCAGGTGGTATGAAAACAAAAATCGATGCTGCAAAAATCTGTCAAATATCAGGATGCCATATGGTTATTGCAAATGGAAATCATAAAAATCCAATAAAAAAAATAATAGAAAGTAAAAAATGTACTTGGTTTTTGCCACGAGTGTCCAAACTTGATGCTAGAAAACAATGGATAATTGGATCTATTTCTCCTAAAGGTGAAGTCATTATTGATCAAGGTGCTATAAAAGCAATAAGCAATGGAAAAAGTTTGTTGCCAGCAGGGGTTAAAAAAATTAAGGGATCTTTTGAAAAAGGAGATCATATTTTAGTAAAAGATCAAAACAATAATGAGTGTGCTAGAGGGCTAACATCATTTTCTTCAACTGAAATTGAAAAAATAAAAGGTACACATAGCAGCAAAATAAAAAATATATTAGGGTATTCTAGCAGAGAAGAAATTATTCATAAGGATGATTTGGTAAAGGTATAAAATGTCTAATAATTTATTTATGAAAAAAATTGGTGAAAAAGCAAAATTTGCTTCACTAAATTTATCTAGATTAAATATAAATAAAAAAAACTCTGTTTTAAGAAAATTTAGCCAATACCTTAAAACTAATGAAAAACTAATTTTAAATGCAAATAGAAAAGATTTAAATGAGGCAAAATCTAAAAAAATAAAAGTCAGTATGATTAATAGACTTAAATTAGATCATAAAAAAATTTTACAAATGAGAAATTCAATAGATAAAATAGTAAAATTTAAAGACCCCACAGGGAAAACTTTATCTAGTTGGAAAAGACCAAATGGTTTAATTATAAAAAAAACATCTATTCCAATTGGTGTGATTGGTATAATTTATGAAAGCAGGCCTAATGTTACATCAGATGTTTCTGCTTTATGTTTCAAAAGTGGAAATGTAGTAATTCTGCGTGGAGGTTCAGAAGCTTTTCATTCTAATAAAATTTTAGCCAAACTATTTAGAAAAGCCCTCAAAAATAAAAAATGCAATGAAAATTGTGTTCAATTTATTGAAAGCAAAGATAGAACTCATGTTGACTATCTTTTATCTAGTATGAAAAATTATATTGATTTAATCATCCCTAGGGGAGGTAAAAATCTAGTTAAAAAAGTTATGAAAAAATCTTCAGTTTCAATTATAGGACACTATGAAGGTCTATGCCATGTCTTTATCGATCGAGATGCAGATTTAGGTATAGCTGTAAAAGTTGTAAAAAATTCTAAGATGAGAAACGTTAGTATTTGTGGGGCTGCTGAAACTTTGCTGATAGATAAAATGTGCTTAAAGACACATTGTAAACCAATATTAGACCAACTAAGTCTATTAGGTTGTAAAATCATAGGTGACAAAAAAATAAGTAAATTTATTTCTGGAAAAATGAAAATAGCAACAGAAAAAGATTGGGAAACAGAATATCTTTCCTCTACAATTTCGGTGAAAAGTGTAAATGGAGTAGAAGATGCAATAAATCATATAAACAAATATGGTTCCTCACATACAGATTCTATAGTAACTAAAAATAAAAAAACTGCAAAAAAATTTCTGTCAAATATTAAAAGCTCAATTGCTGTTCATAATGCTTCAACACAATTTGCAGATGGTGGAGAATTTGGTTTTGGAGCTGAAGTTGGTATATCTACAAGTAAACTTCACCCGCGTGGTCCAATTGGACTTGATCAGCTAACCACATATAAGTACATTTTGGAAGGCAAAGGACAAATTAGGAAATAATTTTTTGCGTAAATTATTTAAAAAAAATATTAAGATTGGGATTTTGGGAGGAACTTTTGATCCACCTCACTTAGGCCATCTGCATATCGCTAAGACTGCAATAAAAAAACTTAAATTGAATAAATTAATATGGGCAGTTACAAAAAGAAATTCTTTGAAAAAAAAACCTTATTTAAAAATTTCAACAAGAATAAAACTGTCAAAAATAATTACCAATGGTGAGAGAAAAATTTTTGTAAATCATTTTGAAAATAAAATTAAATCTACTTCAACATTTGATCTTCTTAATCATATAAAAAAAACGCAAAAAAAAGCAAAATTATACTTTGTAATTGGAGCAGATAACCTAGCAAAATTTCATAAGTGGAATAATTGGAAAAAAATACCAAAACTTTCAAAAATAGTAGTTTTTCCTAGAAAAAATCACTTAATTAAAAAAAATAAATATATTGCGTCAAAAAGCCTTAAAAAAAAGGATTTAATTTATATTAAGTCATCAAAAGTGAATATTTCATCTTCATTAATTAGAAAATTTTGGTAACATAAATTTTAATGCAAAATCAGGAAACTCAGCAACTCAAAAATGAAATTGAAAATATTTTAAATGATAATAAAGCTTTAGATATCACATCAATAAATCTGAAAGATAAAACTTCAATTGCTGATTTTATGATAGTTGCAAGTGGGAACTCATCAAGACATATACAGGCATTATCAGAAAAACTAGTTGATGAACTTAAAAAAAAGGGAATAGATAATTGTCGTCTGGAAGGAAGAAATAGTAGTGATTGGAAACTTATTGATGCAATTGACATAATAATTCATATTTTTCACCCAGAAAAAAGAAAATTCTATGATTTAGAAAAAATGTGGTCAGAATTAGTTCCCAAAGAAAGATTAACTATATGAGTAACAAAATATTTTTAAAACGTTTTTTAGTTTTTGTAACAGTAATTTTAATAAATCTTTCTGTTAAAGTTTACGCAGAAAATATAGATAAACTTTTTGAAAAAATAGACCTTTTTAGTGAAGTCTTAGAAAAAATTCAAAAAGAATATGTTGATGAAATAGATCAAGCTGAGGTGATGGATTCTGCAATTCATGGTCTACTGCAATCTTTAGATCCTTACTCGGGATACATGGATCAAGAAACTTTTGAAGAATCACAAACTGAAACAAGCGGTGAATTTGGTGGCTTAGGAATAGAAGTGAGCATGGAAGCTGGTGTAGTTAAGGTGATAGCTCCGATAGATGATACCCCAGCAGCTAAGGTTGGTGTAAAAGCTGGAGATTATATTGTAAAAATTAATGGAGAGCAGGTACGTGGAAAAACTCTTATGGAAGCTGTAAATTTAATGAGAGGTCCAGTAGGAACATCCATTGAAATAACGGTAAGAAGAAAAAGTTTAAAAAAAGCTAAAGTTTTTAAAATCACAAGAGAAATTATCCAAATAAAATCAGTAGTAGCTAAGTTAGTTGAAAATAAAGTGGGGTACCTTAGATTGCGAGCTTTTAATGAAAATAGTAGTAATCAATTGATCAAAGAAATTAAAAAAATTGAAAAAAATAAAAAATTAACAGGATATATTCTAGATTTAAGAAATAATCCTGGAGGGCTTTTATCTCAAGCAATTAAAATTGCTGATTTCTTTTTAGAGGATGGAGAGATTGTTTCAACAAAAGGGAGAAAAAGTAGAGAAAATAGAAAGTTTTTCGCAAAACGTGGAGATGAAATTAAAGGCAAACCTTTAATTGTTTTAATTAATAATGGATCAGCTTCTGCTTCTGAAATTGTTGCTGGGGCACTTCAAGATCAAAAAAGAGCAGTATTATTAGGTGAAACTACTTTTGGCAAAGGCTCTGTGCAATCAATAATACCTCTTAGAAATAGAGGAGCAATAAGACTTACCGTATCTAAATATTACTTGCCATCAGGAAAATCTATTTCAAATGTTGGTATAGTGCCTGATATCAAAATTGAAGAAGAGGGAAGTGATTTTTATATTAATACAGCCACAGATAACCAATTAAACTACGCTGTTGATCTTTTAAAAGGCTAAAATCTAATGATTGATAATAGTCAATTGCCATTAAGAATTGGTGTAGGAATAATTTTACTTAATCACGAAAAAAAAATACTAGTTGGCAAAAGGATAGATAATCCCAAAAATTTTTGGCAAATGCCACAAGGTGGAGTGGATGAAAATGAAAATTTTTTACATGCAGCTAAAAGAGAGCTTGAAGAAGAAACGGGAGTAAAGTCTATAGAGCTGATAAAAGAAATAGATGGTTGGTTTAAATATGATTTACCTAAAAATCTTTTAGGTAAAATTTGGAAAGGAAAATACAGGGGTCAAAGACAAAAATGGTTTATTATGAAATTTCTTGGAAAAAATAATGAAATAAACGTTAAAACAAAAAATCCAGAGTTTTCTAGTTGGAAATGGATAGAGCCAAAAGATCTGCCAAAAATTGCAGTGACTTTTAAGGTTGATGTTTATAAAAAAATACTAAAAGAATTAATCTTTTTAAAGTTAGCTTAAATTCTTATTTCTTTAATTGCGTTAAGTTTATGGTTAAGAATGTAACGGTCGTGATCTGAAATATCTTTACCTTCAAGTGTGTCTTGCGTTGTTTTATTCAAGCTATCCAAGTATTCTTTGGACAAGCTTTTTACATTTATTACTGAAGCTGAAAGCACAACCAAACTGTCATTAAAATATTCTACAGTTCCATCTTGAGCAAAAAATTCTTCAAAATTTCCATCTTTTTTTTTTACTTTTATTACTCCTGGTCTTAAAAAAGTTATTATCGAAATATGTTGTTTTAATACACTCATGTCCCCTTCGTAGGAAGGAAGTGTAACCATTATTGAATCATCCTGAAAAATAATTTTTTCTGGACTAATTATTTCAATTTTAAAACTGTTTTCCATTATGCTGCTGCTTCGGAAGCCATTTTTTCTGCTTTTTCAACCACCTCTTCAATCGTCCCAACCATATAAAATGCTGCTTCAGGTAAATGGTCATATTCACCTTTACATATAGCGTCAAAACCCTTGATTGTTGATTCTAGGTCTACGAGTTTTCCAGGTGAACCAGTAAAAACTTCTGCAACAAAAAAAGGTTGTGATAAAAATCTTTGAATTTTTCTTGCTCTCGCTACTGTTAACTTATCCTCTTCTGAAAGTTCATCCATACCTAATATTGCAATTATATCTTGAAGAGACTTGTAAGTTTGTAATATTTTTTGAACTTCTCTAGCGACTCGATAATGCTCTTCTCCAACTATTCTAGGATCTAATATTCTAGATGTAGAATCTAATGGATCTACTGCTGGATATATTCCTAACTCAGCAATTTGCCTTGACAATACAGTGGTAGCATCTAGATGGGCAAATGAGGTTGCGGGAGCTGGGTCTGTTAAGTCGTCAGCAGGAACATAAATTGCTTGAACTGAGGTAATAGAACCTTTGTTTGTGGTTGTTATTCTTTCTTGTAAATTTCCCATATCCGTAGCGAGAGTTGGTTGATAACCTACAGCTGATGGTATTCTTCCTAGAAGAGCTGATACTTCTGAACCAGCCTGAGTGAATCTAAATATATTGTCAACAAAAAATAAAACATCTTGTCCCTCTTTATCTCGAAAATATTCTGCTACAGTTAACCCTGTAAGACCTACTCTTGCTCGTGCACCGGGCGGTTCGTTCATCTGTCCATAAACTAGTGCTGCTTTAGAACCTTTTCCATCAGGCTTAATTACTCCAGACTCTATCATCTCGTGATACAAATCATTTCCTTCTCTAGTTCTTTCTCCAACACCAGCGAATACAGAAAATCCGCCATGAGCTTTTGCAATATTATTAATTAATTCCATTATAATTACGGTTTTGCCTACACCGGCACCACCAAAAAGTCCTATTTTACCTCCTTTAGAATAAGGAGCTAGCAAGTCTACAACTTTTATTCCTGTGACTAATATTTCAGTTTCCGTAGATTGGTCTGTAAATTTTGGGGCAGGTCTATGTATTGGCCAACTTTCTTTTGAAGATACTTTACCTTTTTGATCTATCGGTTCCCCTATAACATTAATTATCCGTCCCAAAGTTTCTGGGCCAACAGGAACCTTAATTGGTGAGCCTGTGTTTGTTACTTGATCTCCTCTCTTAAGACCTTCTGTGCTATCCATAGCTATTGTTCTAACAGCCGTTTCGCCCAAATGCTGTGCAACTTCTAATACAAGTCTATTTCCAGAATTATTACATTCTAAAGCAGTTAATATTTCAGGTAGCTGACCTTCAAATTGAACGTCTACTACTGCTCCAATAACTTGTGTAATTTTTCCTAATTTAGTACTCATTTATAAACTTTCTGCTCCAGATATAATTTCAATAAGTTCTTTAGTAATAGCCGCCTGTCTACTTCTATTATAAGTTATAGTTAATTTATCTACCAAATCTCCAGCATTTCTTGTCGCGTTATCCATAGCGGTCATTCTAGAACCCTGTTCACTAGCAGCATTTTCAAGAAAAGCTTTAAAAATTTGTGTCGAAATATTACGAGGTAACAGATCATTCAATATTTCATTTTCTTCAGGTTCAAATTCATAAAAGTTTTCTGATATTTTTTCATCTTCTTTCTTCAATTTTTCAATAGGTATTATTTGTTGAGCCTGTGGAATTTGTGTAATTACATTTTTAAACTTATTATAAAATATATTACATACATCAAATTTATTTTCGTTAAACAGCTTTATAATTTTTTTTCCTATTTCTTCCGCTTCTTTAAATGAAACTTTTTTAAGGCCTTTAAAATTTACTTTTTCTACTATATAGGTACCATGTGTTCGTTTTAGTTGATCGTGTCCTTTGGATCCGACCGTAAAAATCTTAAGTGTCTTTCCTTCTTTTAGGATTTTTTCAAAATAAGTTTTGGCTTTTCTGCATATATTAGTATTAAATCCACCACAAAGACCTCTGTCTGCAGTAATAACTACACACAAATGAACTTCATTTTTTCCTGTTCCAACTAAAAATTTTGAAGCATTTTCTTTATCAGTTATTGAACCACTTAAATTAAGAATTATATTATTCATTTTTTCTGAAAATGGTCTTCCTTTTTCTGCGCTTTCTTGGGCTCTCCTTAGTTTGGCAGCTGCCACCATTTTCATAGCTTTGGTTATCTTTTGTGTCGATTTGACACTAGAAATTCTTTTTTTTAAATCATCTAAGCTTGGCATTTCTTACTATTTATTTTTTTTAAATTTTTCAATTATTGTCGTTAATTCTTTCTCAGTTTTTTCTTCCAATTTACCCGTTTTGTTTATGGTATCGATAATTTCCGGATTAGAAGATTTAACTTTTTCATAAATCTGTTTTTCAATACTTTTAATGTTGGATAACTCGACGTCGTCCAAAAAACCTCTTACTCCAGAAAAAACTGCAATTACTTGTTGTGCAACATGCATTGGAGAATACTGATCTTGTTTTAAAAGTTCGGTCAGTTTTGAGCCTCTATTAAGTAATTTTTGTGTTGAAGCATCTAAATCTGAGCCAAATTGAGCGAATGCGGCCATTTCTCTATACTGTGCCAACTCTAATTTAATTGAACCGGCAACTTTTTTCATAGCTTTAGTTTGAGCTGCTGAACCTACCCTAGAAACAGATAAACCCACATTAACTGCAGGTCTGATACCTTGGTTAAATAATTCCGTTTCTAAAAAAATTTGTCCATCTGTTATAGAAATTACATTGGTTGGAATGTATGCAGATACATCTCCCGCTTGAGTTTCAATTATGGGTAATGCAGTTAAAGATCCTCCGCCTTTATCATCATTAAGTTTAGCTGCTCTCTCAAGCAATCTACTGTGCAAGTAAAAAACATCTCCAGGATACGCTTCTCTTCCAGGCGGTCTTCTTAATAAAAGTGACATTTGTCTGTACGCTACGGCTTGTTTAGATAAGTCATCATAAATAATTAATGCGTGCATGCCGTTATCTCGAAAATATTCTCCCATCGTACAACCGGTGTAGGGAGCTAAAAACTGAAGTGGTGCTGGATCGGATGCTGTAGCTGATACAATAGTTGTATATTCCATAGCACCTGCATCTTCTAATGATTTTACGATCTGGGCAACTGTTGATCTTTTTTGTCCTATCGCAACATATATACAATAAAGTTTATTTTTTTCTTCACCTGATTTATTTATTTCCTTTTGATTAATAATTGTATCAATAGCCACAGCAGTTTTTCCAGTTTGTCTATCTCCAATGATTAGTTCTCTTTGGCCTCTTCCAATCGGAATCAAACTATCTATAGCTTTAAGTCCGGTTTGCATTGGTTGATTTACAGACTGTCTAGGAATTATTCCTGGAGCTTTGACATCCACTCTCTTTCTTTCTATTTTTTTATCTAGATCACCTTTGCCATCTATAGGATTTCCTAGTGCATCTACTACTCTGCCTAATAATTTTTTTCCAACTGGCGCGTCAACAATTGCTCCAGTTCTTTTAACTACGTCTCCTTCTTTTATTGACCTGTCATCACCAAATATAACTACACCTACGTTGTCATTTTCTAAATTTAAAGCCATGCCTTTTATACCACCAGCAAATTCAACCATTTCCCCAGCTTGAACATTGTCTAAACCATAAACTCGAGCTATGCCGTCTCCAACGGATAGCACCTGACCTACCTCTGAAATTTCTGCTTTTTCACCAAATTTTTTTATTTGCTCTTTTAAAATTTTTGTAACTTCTGAAGGATTAATTTGCATTTTATGCCTCTATCATTTTTTGTTCTAATTTTTTTAACTTAGTTTTTATTGAAGTATCAATCATAACGCTTCCTATTTGAATAATTAATCCTGCTATTAAATTTGGGTCATACTCATAATTAATATTTAATTTAGATTTAAAATCTCTAGATAATTCAATTTTAATTTTACTTTGCTCTTCAATTGATAGTTTTTTAGCAGATATTAACTTTGCTTTTAATTCACCTTTACTACCTGATACTAAATTCAAAAAACTCTCAATTATTTTTTTTAAAAAAAACAATCTATTTTTTATTGCAACAAAACCTAAAAATTTTTTAAGTGTTATAGAAAAATTATTTTTATCCGCTATTGCAAATATAACGTTTCTTTTATCTTCTTTTGATACTGTTGGGCTTAAGATCATTTCTCTAAAATCTGAACTTTGATTAATTAATTCATTTAAACTTTTTATACCATTTTCAACAGTATCTAGCTCAGAATTTTCTTTCGAAAGCTCGTAAAGTGCTACTGCATAACTTTTTGAAGTAGAATTTGAAAATGTTGATTTTGAACTCAATTTTTGCTCCTAAAAGACTCGTTTTGTATGAGATTATATTAGTAAATTCAACATTTTCTATTGTATCTTTTTGCCTTTTCGGGACCAATAAATCCTATTTTTAACTGAAATTAGTCGGATCCACATCAACCTCTAGTTTTATTCCTGAGGCTATCTTAATTTTATTCAAGGACTGAGACAAATATTTCTGTATAAATAAATTTTTTGGATATCTGATTAAGATTCTACACCTATATTTTTTTTTTAATTTAGCGATAGGTGCGAGAACTGGGCCTAAAACATTTACTTCTTTTATTTGAGGAAGTTTTGATTTGATGCTAATTGCAAATTTCATAATTAAGAATTCATTTTTTCCAGATATAATTAAGGATATGAGTCGATAAAATGGAGGAAGTTTTTTTTCCTTTCTTAATAAAAGTTCTTTTTGCAAAAAAGCGTGCGGGTCATTTTTAGATATATTTAAAAGAACCTCATCATCAGGTGTATATGTTTGAAAATATATTGTTGATGTATTGCTCACTCTTCCCGCTCTACCTGCTAACTGATGATATAATTGAATATTTTTTTCTGCCGATCTGAGATCATATCCATGTGATGAAAAATCACCATCAACAACAACGATACAATTTAATCTTGGAAAGTGAAAACCTTTTGATAATAATTGAGTGCCTACCAAAATATCTATTTTATTTTTTTCAATTTTTTTTAAAATTAAATTTGTAGATGAGTTTTTTTTTAAAGTATCGCTAGATAATATTTCTACTTTCTTACTAGGATACTTTTTTTTTAATTCAGAATAAATTCTTTCTACTCCAGGACCACAAAATAATAAATCACACTTTTTATTATTTTTGCATATTCTTAATAATGAAGATTTATGGCCACAGTAATGACAAAGCAGTTTATTCAATTTTTTATGAAAATTTAAGTTTACCGCACAATTAGGACATTGAAATTTATATCCACATTGTTTACAAATTACGAATGGTGCATAACCTCTCCTATTTAAAAAAAATAATACTTGGTCACCTTTTTCTAAATACTTATTAACTTTATTTATAGTTTTATTTGCTATCCAAGTTTCTTTTGCTAACACTTCAGAATGCAAATTAATAATTTCAATATTTGGTAAAGATGCCTCTTTATATCTCTTGCTTAATTTAGTTATGTTATATTTTTTATTAAGAATATTATTATAAGTTTCAATAGAGGGTATGGAAGTAACCAAATTAATAGGAATGTTTTCTAATGAAGCTCTTGTAATTGCCATATCTCTTGCATTGTAAGAAACCCCCTCGTCTTGTTTGTAAGATGAGTCGTGTTCTTCATCAACAACAATTATTCCTAAATTATTAAACGGTAGGAAAAGGGATGATCTTGCTCCAATTACTATTTTAATTTTTCCTTCTGTTATTCCTTTCCAAATTATAGATTTATTTTTTTTACTAGTTCCTGAATGCCAAACTGCTGGCTCTGTATTAAAAAATTCTTTAAATCTTTCACTAAATTGATTTGTTAACGCAATTTCAGGAAGCAAAATTAATGCTTGAAATCCTTTATTTACTAAATCTCTAATTCTTTCAAAATAAACTAAAGTTTTTCCAGCACCCGCAACACCCTCTAGTACGGTTACGTTATATTTGTCTCCAATTTTTCTTATGAAATTTAATGATTTCTTTTGATCAATGCTTAATAAAAATTTATTTTTGTTTTTTTTTATTTTAAATTTTTCTAATTCTTTATTAAAGCTTTTCTCAACTACATCTTTGTTTAATAAACACATTTTAAAAGACATACCTAGAGGCACCAAATTATATTTAGAAAACCAAGATATAAATTCGATCATCGAAGAATTCAAATTTTTAACTTTTATTTTTTTTAAAATTTTTTTTACTTTAAATTTTTTATTTGTTTTTTGTTCGTGTGGCCAAACAACCCCGGTAATTTCGCTAGAACCAAATGGAGCTTTTACAAAATCACCTGAATTTAAAGATTCAGAAATTTCACTTTCATAAGTAAAGGGATAATCAAAAATTTTTGGGAAAAGAACTGGTATTTTCATTTAATTATAATTTTATTTCTATATTTTTTAGAAATATGGCTATCTAAAAATTTTTTTAATTCTAAAAAAATTTCTGAATTCATTCTCATATTTAATAGCTGCCAAGTATAGGGTATGTACTTTAAATATCGTTTTTTTTTATCTCTTTTAAATAATCTTGCAAAAATACCTATTATTTTTAAGCTTCTTTGAACTGACAATATGTTAAAATCTTCCTGAAATTTCTGTGAATTATCTCTATAAATTTTTTTAGTTCTTTTCAAATAATAACAAAAAATTTGATTTTTTAATTTTGTAGAAGTTTTTATTCTTACATCATCAATTAAAGAAACTAAATCATAAGCTGGATTACCCAGCAAAGCATCCTGGCTATCTATCAAGCCTATTTTTTTTCCAACTTTCATTAAATTTTGGGAATGAAAATCTCTATGTACAAAATGTGCATTAGAAAAATTTAATTTGTTGTATAATTTAGACAAAATCTTTTTTGATCTTATTTTAATATTAGATGCTTTTTTTTTACTTAAAAATAAAGGCAAATACCAATCAAAAAATAAGTTAGATTCTTTAAATAAATATTTATTTGAATATTTTTTGATTATGTGAGGTTTATTCTTAATGCTTTTAATTTTCGATTTTGGTTTTATTTTTTGAATTTTAATAAGTAAATCTACTAGTTTTTTATAGATTGTTAGTTTATTTTTTTTATTTAACAAAACTTCATAGAAGGATAAATCACCAAAATCCTCAATAACAATAATACCTTTGTTATAATTGTGTGAATAAAGCTTAGGGGTTAAAACTTTGTATGATCTTAAATATTTATTAACTGCTATATATGCAATTAAATTTTTATACTTTTCTTTTTTTGCAATAACAATGATTTTATTTTTTCTTCTAAGTACGAGTCTATAAAATTTTCTAAATGAAGCATCGCCTACTATTGGCAATATTTTAGATTTCATCAAATTTATAATCTTTCCATTTTCCAAAACCGACAATTTTTACTTCTCTAGAATTTATTAACTTTGAGTATTTAAATTGAATATCAATTCTATCTTTTGGTTTTGATTCAATTAACTCAGGCCATTCTACAATTTTTATACTCTCATTTGAAGTTTCAAATATTCCCAGTTGAGAAATATCTCTATAATTTTTTAATCTATATAAATCATAATGTAAAATTTTTATTTTCTTAATTTTATAATCATAAACTATATTAAATGTGGGGCTTAGCACTTCGCTATTTTTAACACCATTATTGCTTTCTAAATTATTAACAAAAAAACGCACAAATGTAGTTTTTCCAACGCCAATTTCACCATAAAGGAATATAATATCACCAGTGTTTATTATGTTAGAAATATTTTTTGAAAAGCTTTGAGTGTCTTTTAGAGATTTTAATTGCATTTGCTACTTGTTAGTAGCGATAACTATCTGTTTTAAAAGGGCCTTTAACGTCGACACTAATATAACTTGCTTGATCTTTTGAAAGTTTAGTGAGTTTGGCTCCAACTTTATCTAGATGAAGCATCGCAACTTTTTCGTCTAAATGTTTAGGTAAAACATAAA
>CEUZ01289460.1_pt1 | contig 14971 bp, 27 predicted proteins | sample 361511 | NCBI WGS metagenome assembly CEUZ01 (sample SAMEA2622822, study PRJEB7988) | marine metagenome | biome: marine biome (ENVO:00000447); feature: surface water layer (ENVO:00002042); material: "saline water (ENVO:00002010), including plankton (ENVO:xxxxxxxx)" | depth 5 m
ACCCGATTACATTCCGGGCAGACATACATCGCACTAACTCTTTGTTTCACTTGTTTTCTCTGTGGCTGAGTCTGGTGATTGTTAGTCGACATCTTTTGATCTCGTAGAATTGTATAAACTTTTATCTCTCGTTATTAGTGAATTTACCATGCAGTAGAGGGAGCATGCAAATATAAAGGGGCAGAGAAGCCATTGTTTTGAGGTAAGGGATACCAGTAAGATGTGTGGCCTCTCTGCGCCCTAAGGTCGTGCAACAAAATCGAAATTCTTGTCAAAGTTCTCGTGTTCCACTCTTTCCTTGATACCCCTAAACCCTTCCATTCCTGCAATGTGTGAATCCGTTGGAAACCAATAACGCCAGTCATCTTTCGCGGATACAAAATAGAAGAAAGCCGCCGCCATTTTGCCAGAGCTTTTAAGATAGACAACCGTTGCCGTCTGTTCGGAATGTGGAACTATTTTTTGCACCTCAAAACTCTCATTAGAATAGTTGTGATCCCTGTCGCTTCGGGAATACCCTCGCGCCACTTTTGATGCGGCCTCTTTTAACTTATACGCTACAGCTTTCTTCATTCTTGTTCTTCGCGTTGCAAACATTGTGAAGCCTGTCATGCTCTTCTTCTGCTTGCTTGATTAAATCATAATTAAACTGCTTGTCTTTAAGCTCTTTCAGCCCAAGACTAAGCATAAGCCGCAAACCCATCTCGTTGTTTGAGTCCACATAGGTGTTGATTTTCGTCACTATTGTCTCCCGTTTGTTATTGTTTACGTTTTAAGGTGTCTTCGATCAGGAGTTCGAGATATTTTTTAGCCTTCTTCAAGTCTTCAATCCCATTCTTCTCCTGCCATCGGCAGAGATACTTCACAATGTTCCCTTCGCAAAAGTCCAGTTCCCAACTTAGGATGAACTTTGTCACTTCGATCCCCCGCCTATAATAGTCTGGATTGATTGGATCGTCACTCAAGTCCGCAAACCTCTCCTATTTGAAGCTTGGATGTGTCGCTGTCATAACTGTCACGGTGGTCAGATTCTTCTTCTTTCTCTTCTGTGGGATCCTTGAAGGATTGTAAGTGAAACCTGTATCTGTCTCTGCTCCCTGTGGTCCAGTCGTACTCATTGACCGGGGGATAACAAACCCCACAGTCAGTTCTTTGATCGTTGTGGGTCGGGCAACGCCGAATCATGCGGAATCCTCCAACTTAACCGTTCCTCATGGGCCTTGACGAATTGGTGAAAGCAAGGTTTTGGGCCTCTTTACCCGTGAATCAACTTGCACCAATCGCTCGTTGCAGTCTGGGCAAAGTTTATAGAAAGCTCTGCTTTCATTCTTAGTTTTCCTCTCGGGGTGATTCAAGCATCGAAATGTGTAAGTTAGTTCCAAAGACTCGCCCTGCTTACCGTTCCTCATGGGCCTTTTTGGGTCATATCGCCTGAAGTCTCCGTCAACAAACCATTTGAGCTGTTTTTGGTCGCCTCGCCTGTGCATCTCATCAATGAAAGGCTTCCAGACCTCCAAAGGGAACTGCTCCAACGCTCGAACCATCAACTGACGCTCTACCCTGTTCGGCGTTTCCTGTGGTAATAGATTTCTCTTCTCTTCCCAGTTGTTAAACATTTTCCAGAATTTTAGTACAGGGTACTGAAGGGGTGGCTCTCCCCCCTTATTCCCATTATTTCCCTTATTCCCATTATTGATTGTGTCCGTTTGATGTTCGTTTGATGTTCGTTTGATGTCCGTTTGATGTTCGTTTGATGTCCGCATATTCTGATAAGTGCTGTAATTACAGATAGTTACGTGTGTCGCCTTGTGTCCCGTTTTTAGAACGATCATTGAATCTTTTTCTAACAAATGGAGAAACCGATTTACCTTTCCTCTTGACCACCCCCATTCCAACGCAAGACCCTCTTGTGATGTAATAAATTCACCCCTGCCAACAAGGATAAATTTGCCATCAAAAAGCATTTTTGTGTCTTTATGACTTGCCCTAAAAAGAAGGTCAATCCACGCTCGGACATATTCAGGCTTCTCCCAAATCCAATGTTCTTTCAACTTTCGGTGAAGGCTTATCCAACCTCTATCCATCTTCCCCCCTCACGCTTCACGGCCTTCCCTTCTTCCGTGATGCCGTAGTTTTGGTCTCCACAGCCGCAAAATCGACACGGTCTAATTCGTCTTTGAGCTTTCTCACCACTTCCATTATTTCGTGTGGACGACAGTCGTGCAAGTGTCTCTGACCGACCACCGTCCGCTTCACTTCGATTGATCTGATGATTCCTTCTTTGAATCCGAAGAGATCGCAAAATCGACTTTGCCCTATTGCGAACTGCTCTGCCCAACGTCGCCACGAATCCACTAAAATGGCAACTCATTATCGACCGGGCTTTCCGACAGAGGGTTTGATTCCCCCTCAGACGAATTGGTGAAAGCACGGTAGTCCATTTCCATTCGTGCCATCATTTTCTTCTCTTCTGATTTATGTTGTTCAGAAGCCCACTTAACCACATCATTGCTAAGATCGCACCAAGCAAGGCCTGCGTTCTTACCACCCGTAAACGCCACATTGTTTCGCTGTGATTTCCATTCTTCATCAGTAAGGGCCGCACCGTTTGGATGCTCATGGTGTATTGGTTTTGCTTTATTGGCTTGTGCGTTAGCCACCTCATCAAACGACGCAACGTCACCGATCAGTCCGATATTAAGCATTGCCAACGCCCTTCCGACCGCTGACGTTTCACAGTTTTCGAGAGCCGACCCATCATTGATAAAAGTCGACCCCTCTACTTCGTAGGCGTGTCCCGTGAAAAACCTCTCAGGCACACTCACGTCTGGGGTTACCACCGCCCTGACTGCAAGAACAGGAGCTTGAGACTTTGTTGCAAGGTAGGTGAGAAACTCGGTTTCTATGTTTACCGTGGTCTCGATCGACCCGTTTGGATAGATTTCGTGAAATATGCGAAGCCTCTCGTCGACCATTACATAGTCCTTGCCACCTATCTTAACCGTTTTTATTACATAGTCCTTGCCATTTATCTTAACCGTTTGCAAATCACTCATTTGATTCCCCCGTGTTTGATTTTAACTAATTCGTCGAAAAGCCAACTCAGTAACGTCTTCACGTTTGCCATCCTCGCACCTTTCGACACTCACGACTTTTGCTCTGGGGCAACTCCCCGTAGCTGTTGAGAATCCCCTATCAAGACACTCCCGCAAGTCCTCAATAATCCAATCAAATCTTTTTCTCCCCCAAATCCAGAAGTCAAGGCCGCCACCACCAGCTTCCCACTCGATATGCGCGACGTATTCAACTGATCCGTTCATCCCTCTTTTTCCTTCTTTTTAGTTTGCGCTTAATTTGTGATGGTGTCCGACCATGCTTACTCAAATATTCGTCTTTCTCTCGTCTGGTCTGCTTTCTGTTCTTTGCTTTCCGATTAGGCACAACCACCTGTCCTCTAAAACCACCGATCGAGAAATGCGATAATTCCATCAAAAGCTCGCCTGTAAATGGGCCTATAAGCCGGGAAAGCGTTCACAATGGCCAGTGCCTTCGGTTGATATGCCCCTATCGCTTCATGCTCTTTTCTCATTTTGTCAATGGCGCACTCGAAACCTTCAAGCACGATCCCTTTCACTTCGTGTTCATCAATCATTTCGTTCTCCTTATGTTCTTGATAAAATTCAATAGAATCAACATCTTCATAGATCGCATCCATAATCATTGGCCCGTCGCCAGAACGAAGGTCAAGGTCTATTTCTGACATGATGCTCACTGTTACTCGATCCATCTTTTATGTTTACTTGCCTCGTGAACCATGATTTTTCCCCGCGAGAGATAGGCAAGCCAAAGGCTTCTTTTATAGCGATCCGCTGTCCAATGTTGGGGAACTCTGAGCGGAGCGATGCCATCTGTCTTTTCGTTAGTTTTACGCCACACTTCATTTTCTTCATACTGCCCTTGTTGTTCTGTACTTTTTCATGTTGTAGCGTTTCATTGTAATTCCTCCAAAATGAAACACCCGGCGAGAACTTGCATGAATGATGAAAGGAGAGGGCGTTCTCGCCGGGGTTGATTTTTAATCGTAAATCATTCATGCTCCAAGAGCTTAACACTCAAAGCAGTTACAAGTCAAGCTATTTTTTCACCACACCGATTGAAAGGTTTTGGGAAAAACAAAAGCCGCATCAGGAGAAAGAATGACACGGCTTTTCCTACAACGAATATGAGTCAGGTCAGGTTTGTTGCTAAAATTCCTCAATAACCGACAACGATGTGGAAAAAACATTGCTCGCTACTTGTTGCGATGCCCATTCATCTTGTCCGAACCGAGCGAAAATATAATCTCCCGCTGTCGTTGAACTTTTATCTGGGGTGAACACAAATGGAAGATGACTGCCACCTGTCCGATTCCAAACCATATTGTAGAATGAATCTGTACTTGAGTCCGTTGCAATGTTGCTCGTTGTTAAATCGTCATCATTCAGAAAACTGAAATTCATAGAATAACTCATCCTGCCACCGAACCTTTGGGCTGTGGGTGTTGTTGCATTTCTAAACGGTTGCCCTGATTGAGTCGTTGAAGATTGATTGCCCTCCAACCATCTCGCTTGGCTAAACCTTCTCCCTGCCGGTGTTTCCATAATATCATTTCCGAAAGCCACTGATCTTGTGACCTGAAGATCGGGAGCGAGAGGCATGTCAAAATACTCACCAATGAGAATACAGCCAATTTTCAAATCATTGGAAGAGCTAAAGTCAGAATCGCCCTCAAATTGAATGCCGATATATCGACTACTCGAAGCCGAATCCAATGTAACAATGGAATCGCCATCGGTTGCGGGTGTAAATATATCAGATGAATCAGCCGCATTCAAGACTGAAGTGCAGGCAACAGCAGAGGGATCGGCGGCGGTAATGTTATTTGTGCTCGTAGCGATGCGAAATTTACCAGAAGCTGAATCCATGTTGTGGTTAAGCACTGCCACAAAATTTGTCGGAATGTCTGTCACCTGCTTATCAATAACGAACATAACATGATCGGCTCTTGTTGCTGAAGAATCACTTGTTGAAAAAATAACTTGATTAGCAGGGTTCATATCGAAAAGTTCTTCGTCAACATGGGTGGCATCGTGGTCAATTAAATTGGCTCCCGCTGAGGGCACATCAAACTCGGTGGAGGCAATCCCTCTTGATACGAGCCAATTGATCGTGTCTACATAAAATCTTGGTGTTTGAATTCGTTGATATGTCATTTAATCTGAAACCTCTATGCAAAAGAACTCACATCCGTTTGGTCGTTTGTTCGTTTGTGTTATCATAAAAAAATTATTGGATGAATCCATACTTGCTCCATACAATTTGATATTTGCATCCCAATTATCAAAGTTGATGATGTCGCCGATCTCAAGGTGATTATATTTTGCCGAAGGCACATCAAACATAATTGTTGTTTTCCTGTCCTTCATAATGTCTTTGTAATAGGTTGCAAGATTCTGAGCCGTAGTGTCATCTTGAATCATCCCTGCATCATGTTCGTATTCTAAGGTTTGTTTTATCCCATTCACCGTAGTTCCCTGAGAGGTAGAATCTGATGCAGTTTTTGTGCCAGAAGTTTGATTCATTCCATAATTAAATTGATATTGCACTGTAATATTATTCCGAACAGCGTTGGCAGGAGTCAAACTAATAACATCTAAAGTAATGTCGTTGTAATCAATAGACTGATCCTCTGCGGAATAGTCAGCGGGTTTTTTTAGAGTCTTTGTTTTGAAATTTCCATCACCAGACAGAAAGACATAAGTGCCGCATAGCCCACCAATCTTTTCTATAAATTCTTTGGAATCAATAAATTTATTTTGACTAAAGGCAAATTTTACATCCCCAACTGCATCATCAAAAACATGGGTAATTAATCCGTCTGTAGTATTCCCAGAAGCATCAAAAGTAGTTGCATCAACAGTGGTAAGCCCAAGTCCTGTTCTAATTATGTCCTCAATAATATAGATGGGATTTGTGATATAATCGGAAGTCGCATAGCCAGTTGATCTGCCGCTTGTAATGCCTGATGGAAATTTTCTACCTATTCCAGAAAAATAAACATAATCTATATTTGCAGGTTGTAATTGCTGTCCCGTTACCCGAACCTTCTTCATTACTTTTACAGATTTAGCATTTCCCTTTTCAAAAACAATTTTGGGGACAGCGGAATATCTCATGTCATCAAACTCTTGGAGATATGTTTGATTCGCATTGAATTGAATTTCCACCTCAATCTGCTTAATGGCACAGTTGCGATTATTTCCAGAAATGGATGTCAATAAATAGAACTGATATGTTCCTTCCAAGTCCCAAGAATCTTTTTGTGCTGTGGTAAACATAGCACTTACATCTACTCTTTCATGTGCGTCATCAGGATTCCATTCTAAGGCGGCATTGGTAGAAGTAGCAGATGCGTTTTGTACTCGGAAAACATCAGACCCGTCAATAGAAGCATCACTAAAAGAAGCATAAGAAATAATGGCACGGATATAAGTAATCTCACCCAGATTTGGAATCTTGGGAATATCAAAAGAGACAGTGCCACTTGAATTGTTGGCTGTAAGTGTAGTAGACGTGCTAAAACTTTTGTCCGTTATATTCCCACCATTCCTCAATATGGGATAGTGATAAAAGATTGCCCCCTTTGTAGAAAGAGATGGATCAGAAGTACTGACTGCGGCATTACTTGCATAGAAAGCACCAAATTCACCACCACCACCATGATAATAAACATTTCCCGTGTCAAGCGTGTGCATATCTTCGGTGTCAGGTTTCGACACCATATAATTAGTTGAGTCGTCCCATGTATTTGTTATGATTGCGGGAAATTTTGCTTCAGTGTAAACACTTGTCATAAGTGAGTCAATAGTACCAGAATCAGTTATATCATGGAAATAGCCGTAAGTCATAGGGATTGGTTTGTTAAGATTTTTCTCTGGAGCATTTGCATAAGTAGAAAGGTCAACAACATCTGTGGGTAATTCTTTGTGATACCTCGGGCTATAATCCATAAGAATAAACGATAATTCATTTCTATTATATTCAGTCTGCCCTGCTATAACTCCAGAGCCGATCATATTAGCAGCAGTGTCAAATGTTAAGCCATGAACACACTGGAACAATTCCCATTTCCTGTTGGCGAAATTCTTTGTGGCTAATTGATCTGAGAACCTTCCATCCTGAAATGATTTTTGAGAATTAACTACTTTAACAGTCATATTCGCAATAGAAGAACTGAAATCAAAATACTCAATGCTTTGTGAGATATTTCCCCAATCTGTAATTAACCCATAATAAATATCAGACCCATCAACTCTGTGCGTATCACTCATTCCCACAAAAGCGGACTCATCATTGTAATACAATTTCAAACACCAGAAAGTCTGAGCATTTCTCAGCTTGAGTTTATTGGTGAGAGTGGAATTGAAACTAAGCATTAACCCAAAGACCTCACCCGATTCATGGCAGGCATCAAAGTATTCCTAACATAGGAATCAGAGACAAGACCGCCGTTGATATTGATGCTATTGTTGACGGTTGGGGTTTGACCAGTGAATCCGAATAGTTTGGTCGCAAAAGTGGCAAAAGGGCTGTCTGTTCCCATTCCCAATAATGCTGAGACGATTCTCGTTTGGGCGGCGATAATAATAGCCTCGACTGCGGCCTGTGCCATAACATCCCCAAGATTCTTCCCCGCAATAGCGGCCTGTGCCAAATCTGTTGCAGTTGAGGCTGTCAGTCCCGCCATCGTATTCATGGAATCTTTGGTTCTCTCAAGCTCCTCATCTCTCAATCTGGCGGCAACGATGATTTTCTTCTCAGCATTCTCCCTATCTAATGCCAACTGCAACAACACTCTCAAATCTTCAATCTCTTTTTTTCTTTGCATTACTCCCACCTGTGCCGCCGCTCCACCCACAGTAAATGAAATTTTAGGAAGTGTCTCAACCTCAGCTTCAAGACTCGCAATTTCCTCTCGTAATTCTTGAGTCCCAAGCCTTTCGGGGCTTAAAACTCTTCTAAAATTTCTGGCAAGTTCCTTCAAAGCCAAAGAGACTTGGGAGACTGCGGGGGACACCAACAATCCAAACTCTCGTTTCAGATCATCTACTGCGTGACCTGCTTGTGCCAAGTCTCCTGCAAGTGTTTCTCCTGCCGCCTTTGCAACGCCACCAACCTGTTTTTCAACCTCATCTAAAATTTCAGCGAAAGTTCCGTGCCTTGCGATTTCCTCATCAACTGTAATCCCTGCTTCTCTCAATTCCCCAGACATCCCCATTGCGGCCTTTCCAACTTTATTTGCCGCAGTTCTAAGGTCTCCATCCATTACAGTTGCAATGTCGAGCATTGTTTCAATAGCTCTTGGCATTACATCGTCAGGGATTTGCTTGTAAGTCTGCAACAAACTCATTCCTTCTAAAATAGCTGTGTTGCTAAACAAGGTCACTTCTTGGAGGGAAGCCGCATAGCCCTGAAGCACACGGGATGCTTCTGGAGTAAATGTATTCATGGACAGCATGACTTGGTTCATTTTCGCAACCGCAAGTTCAAATCGTATGGCTTCATTAACGGAGGTTTTCATGGCAACGATGAGTCCCCTTGCCCCAAAATAAGCCGCTCCTGCTTTTATAGCAGACTTGCCGAGTTTTACAAGACGAGTGTCCAACTTTTCAGTCTTTTGCGTTGCCTTGTCCGCACCCTTTGTGCGGAATATCAGTTCAATTACCTTGCTAACTGCCACGTTGTTTCTCCATATAATGTTTCTGGAGGGATAAAGCCTCCTGCTTAATAAGTGAAAAATCCCTCAACTTCTGCGCCGGGGCTTCGTCAAGGGATCGTGCTATTGGAATGTTCATAGATTCCATCATGTAGTATTCTTCAATTAGTTGGTCATATTCACGATCCCACAAGAATCGGGGGTTAGCAAAAAAATGAATCTGATAATAGAGTTGTTGCCCCACCGAGAACTTTGTCCCATCAGCTTCCTGTGCCAATCGCTCCACTTCGTTCCATCTCTCCTCTTCATCATATTCTACCGCCCGAAATAAGGAAGGGCTTTGAGCTGTGTAAAATGTTCCCGCCGGGAGGATTAGCGGGAACTGAGGGGTTTCAGTATAACCGAGAGCCGCCCCCCATACGGCGTAACTCAAAGCCCTTATTCTTTTTTTGATCCATCATCCATCCTGAGATATTTAACCAAAATCTTCTGCCCCAACGAATCAATCTCTGGGTGGCTCATATCCTTAAAGGCTTCTTCCGGCTTTTCAATAGCAAAATCAAGGGCCTGTGCCACAGCTAAGTCGTGAGCATCCCAATCAATTTGCACATCTGAGACTTCTCCACTTGAATAGTCAATCTTTGAACTGCGGTAAGCTTTTTTGTATAGATTGTAGAGTTCTCGTTCTTGTCCAAACGTGATTTCTCGAATCTCAAGATCATTTACCTTCATTTCTACCTCCCTTGGGTATATTGGATGTATATTGAAAAAAACGGCTTGAGAAAAGGGGCTTTTAAGCCACTCTCTCGTCATGAGGCGATACTTACCTCAAGCGATTATTTGAATAACGTGTCCGCTTGTGGTCGCCATATTTTTGATTGACATATCTACAAACATAGCCGCCGCGTCCGACCACTCAACACTTGTAATCCTTCCATTGGCGGCTTTGACTCCAAATGTCGAAGCTGATGACCAAGTTCCGTGATTTGACAATTCAATAGCGGCGTTCGATCCGTTTTTATACAAAACGTGCATCCCCGCTGTATTGTCGTCGTATTTCAATGAAAAGTCCTGCGAAACAGCCAACTCAGGAATTGCTCTGACGATTGATTGAGGGATAGCAGTCGCTCCATCATATCCCAAATAAACCGCATCATTCTCAAGATTTAATGTCCAAGATGCTATCACGCAATTAGAGATTCCCGCAACAGTCCTCGTCGTATGGAAATCAGTTAGAGAATAATAAGTTGACCCGTGAGCCGTCATTGATGTTGGTTTGTTCTGAGCGTATGACGGAGGGAAGCCCGTTTTGAACGTCCCACTAATTTTGATACGCCCAGACTCAGTTCCCATGTCTCCCGTCAAACTGAGAGATGTTAAACAACAACCGGGGAATACTATTGATTGATCGTTGCCTGCTTCGGGGCTGACGACAGCAACCGTGACCGTGTCCCGTATCGTAATTGAACTGTTGTCCCCAGTCTCCAATTCGGGTGGTGAGTAGTTGTAAGCAACATCATAACTGGCAGGACTTGAACCCACAGCAGTCGTTGTGATATTCTGAAGTAAAAGTGGCAAAACCGTACTGTCTGCCGTTCCTGAGAATGCAATCTCTTTCGTCGTCCCTTTCTCTGTAACAAAAGCATCTTCCGCTTTCGCTGTCCGTCCGTCCCCGCTTCTCACATCCAAAACTTGAGTTGGATTAAGTGCAGGGAGTGAAACAGAATCAACATTGATAAGGTTCATCGAAGAGACATTGGCTGTGCCGATTGTACTTTCGGCCTTTAATGCGAGTTTGAATTCGCTTGGGGCATAACCCGCTCCATCGAGTGCCATTATTTAGTCTCCTTTTTTTTGGTTTCTGTTACAAACTCCTCTGCGGCAGGGGGAATAGAATCAACTTCCACTTCCTTGCCCGCATTGAGCTGTTCCCAATCCTCAACTGAGAGTCCACAATATGATTCCCACGGGGGGATTGGTTTTTTCTTGTCTGAAATTTTTATCTTCATTTGAATTCCTATTCGTAATCAGGTTCGGATGATCTACATGAAAACTGATAATTGACTACATGGAGATTTGCCTCATCTGACTCTTGACCCCTCAAAGAAGGATTGTAGTCTACATCAACAATTCGTCCATCATGATAAATATATTGAGTAATCAAATTCCAATAATCCACACTGTAAGCCCATCTCGTTAGATATGTTGAAAAGGTTGTCTCGTCAAACACAGGGGACGGATTATTCTTCATCAATCTCATCAAACGCTCTGTGGTGTTTGAAAGATATTCAGCGTGTGTGTGGCGAGAAAAGCCTTCCCGTACCATATAGTAACGAATGTCAAATATATACTGCCTCATCAACCCGCCCGCATACGGCTGAATGTCACCCACGGAATTGAGGAAAATGTTCCAAAAAGTTGTCCCATGATGAGCGTAATCTTTGTCGAAATGAACCGCTACCTTAAACTCGTTAAATATGAGTTCTTGCATCTTGTTCATGATACGCGTTCCCTGATCGAGATAAATCATCTGCGTTCCAGTTGGATACTTCTTACAGGTGATCCCGCTTCAGGAATTGAGCCAGAGCAAACTACCTCCCAAAAATCATTCGTCGTGGTTACGCCATAACTCCATTGAGCTTGTAAGCCATGCCCGATATTCTGATAACCTCCATTGATGGGTTCATTCTCAATAAACGCTTGAGTCTGTAATCCTGTTGAGGAAGATACATAAGAAGAGTATTTCACTGACGTATTGGCAGTTCCTTTGGTTAATGTCCCACCCGCTGAGACTATCACCTTGATAAGATCATCTGCTGTTGCGTGTCCTCTTACATCAATGATATTGGAAGTTGAATTTGAATTTATCGAAACTCGCTTCACGATTCCCTGATTGTGGCGACTTGTTTTATCATGCCACAATGAAACTTCACCTGATTTGATCTTGTCGAGCCAACCCGTCCCCGCTTCGTTATGGGCAAGGCTTTCAAGATAATCTGCACGTTCTGGGTCGTAAGGTCTGGCGAGTTCTGCACAGGCAAGGGCCGCATTGGCTTTAATTATTAAATCGTCCCACGACGATTCGCTCGATCCCTGCACCCCAACACCTAATCTTTTGTGGATCGGTCTGTTGATATAATTACGAATAAATGAGGCCGCCCTTGAAAGGGCAGTTGTTTTCAAAGTTGAATATGACCTACCGGCTTCTATGGTGTGGTGTGTCAAGGGGTTGTTATCAGACCTTAGGTACAGCGTTTCATCTGAGTAGAACCACTGCCCATCCGTATCGTTTGAGATTAAAGTTGAGAGGTTTGCAACGGGGTCTCCCAAGTCAAAAGAATCTCTGTAGCAACTCTCCACGGTTCCTGTGCCGGCCCTATAGATATTGCTTTGATAGAAAACCCACCCCGTAATCAAAACTTGCCTATCGAAAGCGCCTATATTTGGTAGAAACAGTTCTAAGTCAGTCGTTGAATTAGCATAGAATTCATCATAGGTACTCATTCAAGCCCCCTTGCCCAATCAATTCGGGAACATCTATCATATCAATTGTCTCCATTATTCTCCCCACCAATTCACTCTTGTTTTTCTTTGCTTCCACAAACTCAAGATCATTTGCTTCTTCATACTGCCATCTCAATACTTTCAACTGAGCGATTGCTTCACCAAGATTAAGTGTTTCCATTTAGCTCTTCTCCCCAAAGAAATGTTTTACCTTTTGTAATATCCACAACATCAAGTCTAAAATCATTATTAGAAAACCAATCCACAACTCCGAAAGCGTGACTCCACGACGTTTTGCGATTGCGTAACCAAGTATTTGCTTCATCGCTCATGTCCTTCAAACATCCCAAAGAAAACCCTGCATGAGTCCCGTCCAAATGGGTAACGGAATGCCTCTGAACATCATGGATATGTCCATACACCACCGACTTGCCCAAATGTAAAGCGTGCTGTTTAGTGTGGTAAGTCGTTGAGTAATGGCCGCCATGATAAAAGTAAAGCTTTCCGATCCTGAGATACTTCCCATAAGGTTTGTAAACATATCCTCTGTCCTTCAGGCGTAACGCATTGGCAAACTTGTATTGCTTGAGGTAAGGATGTTCCTCCACAAATTGATTGCACCAATCATCATGATTCCCCTCAAGTAAATACCGCTCTTTGCACTTAACTGAATCCAATACCTTGTCAAACTGATCCATCCCTTTGTTGGCTTCTTCAATTTCTTTTTCAATTTCTGGAAGTATGTATTCAATAGGGGGTCGCTTTCTTCTTTTATATTTCCAATGCGAAACAGATTCACCTTCAATAACATCTCCCAGATGGATGAATATATTGGGCTTGACGAGTTTGATCGCCTGAAGCACGCAGTTGACTGCGGCTTGGTCGTGTAGCGGAAAGTGTGTGTCCCCGCAAACTATTGCTCGCTTCATCTATACAGCGACTGCCCTGCGATACCATCCGAACCAATACCTGCCCAAGTCGGGCTTTCGGTTTACGAGGTCAGCATAATACTTCACCCTAAAACTTCTCACCCGCTCGACCTCCACTGTTTTACTTGCGTTTGCTGTGTTCATACCAAGTTGACCATCCTCCACGATTTGATCCTTGTTCTTATGATTACACGCCTTCTGAAGAACTAAGCATGCTCTCTTTTTTCCCATGTTTACAGCCATGTCGAAATAGATTTCCCACAGCCGTTCAGGAAGAATTTCCACCTTAGCGGGAAGCCAAAAAGATTTGTGATAAATCCTAATGGCTTCCTCTTTCGTAAGGTTGCGAATGTCCACATCAGGAAACGATCTTTTGCTGATCCCGAAATTGGTTTCTCCACCGGGATCATTAGGGTCATTGACGTATCCCCCCTCATGATGCAAGACCTTCTCAACCGCTTTCTGAAACGACATCACTTTTTCTTTTTCTTTGGCGGTCTGCCACGTTTGCGACCGTATGTTCCTTTGCCTTTGGGCATTATTTTTTCCCCTTTAATGCTTTAGCACCCAGAAGAACTTTCTTAATAGATGACCACAATAGATCATCCATCTTTGAAGGAGATAATGCGACTACCTTGTCAATGACAAGAACGCCGATCATCACCATTTCCCAATTCCCCAAAATCCATTCCATAGTTTCACCTCATTATTATATTGACAACCAGAGCAAGACCGCTCCCAAGAACCACACCAACAAGCGAGCCAACCCCCTTAAGCCACGATACTTGCTTCTCAAGCGAGCGTTGGCGATTGTCGAACTTCTCAAGATTTGCCTTAATCCATCGGACATCTGAGCGTAGTTCGGAAAGGTCGGCACTAACCGACTCTCGCCATTCAACCAATGATTTGCCGTTCATCTCCCTCTTCTAAAAATACCCATTTGATTTTAGCCGATGGATGCCATAGAGAATCAGGGTTATCAACACTCCGTAATACACTTGAGGAAACACTGGTTTGATTGCTGACATTATCATCGCACCCACAACTGCAATTGCACCCGCAAGCACAGGGTCTTTTCTCATGATCTTCCATTGATTCGTCCCTTTAGAAATGATACGGAATCTGATAAGTCATCGAGTTCCTTTAGCATATCTTCGTGTCGCCTATCCCTTGTTTCATCCGACCTGTTCCATCGGTCAATTAATTTGATGGTTATGTCCTCTATCTCTTTCAGTTTGTTCATCAAAGTCTTTTGAAGAAAGACAATCTGCCCCGCAAACAAGGCGAGGCAGAGTCCAATCGCTCCATACTCAGCGAAAACTTCAAGCATCAATCTGTGTCAAAGCCTCCGAAAGAGCGGCTATGCAAGCATTCCTGCCAATCTCCATCTGCTGAAGATTGAACTTCGATGAGTCAACCTTCCTATTTAAGTCATTGATATGAGCCACAAGTAGTTTCTGGTCATCCTCTAAATCGTTGATGTTATAGTCAACACCATTGAGATTGAGAGTAGGTTCAGTCGTTTTGTCTTTTTTGTTTTTAGTCATTTTCGACTCCTTTTTGCTTATATTGAGAAACTGTCAGCTACGTTGCTGACTTACATTTACAAATTTGTCGCAGATGGTTCTGCTCCTGTGCTATCTTCTTCAACCTTATCTTCCTGAACTGCTTCCTCAGTCTTGAGGCTAATTTCACAGCCAAAGAAGAACATGATAGTTGCGATAAACAAGAACATCCCCAGAAATCCGGCAAACATATTGCCGAACTTTTGACCCCAGTCGTC
>CEUZ01153726.1_pt1 | contig 14965 bp, 16 predicted proteins | sample 361511 | NCBI WGS metagenome assembly CEUZ01 (sample SAMEA2622822, study PRJEB7988) | marine metagenome | biome: marine biome (ENVO:00000447); feature: surface water layer (ENVO:00002042); material: "saline water (ENVO:00002010), including plankton (ENVO:xxxxxxxx)" | depth 5 m
TTTATCTAATACAAACCTTGATTTTGACATAATAATTAATTACCAAATATATTTAATACTTATAATAATATTTAATTATGTTTATAAATAATTTTGATCCTGTTGCATTTCAAGTGTTTTCTATAGAAATTAGATGGTATTCTCTAGCTTACATATTTGGATTAATTTTTGGATGGTTATATTGCAAAAAAAAACTCATTAAAGATGAAAAAATATTAAAAAATTTTGATGATTATATAACTTATTTAATTATTGGAATAATTATTGGAGGAAGATTAGGTTATGTATTAATTTATAATCCTATTTATTATTTAAAAAATATATACGAAATTCCCATGATATGGAATGGAGGTATGTCATTTCACGGAGGAGTTTTAGGAATTGTTATTGCAACAATTTTATTCTGCAAAAAAAATAATCAAAAAATTTTTTATTATTTAGATTTAGTTGCTTTAACTGCGCCAATAGGAATTTTTTTTGGAAGAATAGCAAATTTCATAAATTCTGAACTTTATGGAAGAGAGACAGATATTTTTTGGTCTGTAACATTTATTAAAATTGATAATTTAAATAGACATCCATCTCAAGTTTATGAGGCAATTTTTGAAGGTTTATTTTTATTTTTAATTTTAAATATATTATATAAAAAATTATCACAACAAATTGGAGCAATTTCATCTTTATTTCTTATTTTTTATTCTTTATTCAGATTTTTAATAGAATTTACTAGAGAGCCAGATCAGCAGTTAGGAATTTTATTTTTAAACCTTACAATGGGTCAAATATTGAGTTTAATTTTAATTTTAGTTGGTTTATTTTTATTTTACATTCAAAATGATTTTAAAAAAAAATACTAAAATTTCATTAGATAAATTTATTGAAAAATCTCTATACGATAAATCAAAAGGGTATTATAATAATAAAAACCCCTTTGGAGCTAAAGGGGATTTTGTTACATCGCCCTCAATTTCTGTAATGTTTTCTGAAATGATTACTATATGGCTTATTTCTTTTTGGAAACAATTAGGACGTCCAAAGAAGATTAATATAGTTGAACTTGGTGCCGGAACAGGAGATATGATAAATCAAATTCTTAAAACAATTGAGAATTTTGGTGATTTTAAAAAAAGTACCAACTTTTACATTCATGAAGTAAGTACAAAATTAAAAAAAATACAAAAAAATAAAAACAAAAAATATAATATAAAATGGATAGATCAATTAAATAGAATTCCAAAGCATCCATCAATATTTATTGCTAATGAATTCTTTGACTCATTGCCTGTAAAACAATTTGTTAAAAAAAAAAATATTTGGTATGAAAAATTTGTTACATTAAAAAATAATAAGTTTAAATTTATTGATATAAAAACAAATACTTTGAATATTGAAAAAAAAATAAGCAAAAAAATTTTTAATAATCAAAAATTTATTGAATATTCACCATTAGCTTTTAAAAAACTTAAAACTATTTCAGAAATTATAACAAGACAAAATGGAGGAATACTATTAATTGACTATGGCTATAGTAACAAAAAAATGTTTAATACTTTACAAAGTGTAAAAAACCACAAAAAAAATGACCTTTTTGAAAATATTTATAAATCAGATATCACGCATATGATTAATTTTTATTTTTACAAAAAAAAAATTGAAGATATGAAACTTGATTTAATAAAAATAACTACACAAAGAGCATTTTTATTAAAAATGGGAATTTTACAAAGAGCCGAGATAATAAGCAAAAATCTACCGTTTTTAAAAAAAACTGACATTTACTTTAGAGTAAAAAGATTGATAGATAAACAACAAATGGGATCATTATTCAAAGTTTTATTTGCAACTAAAAAAAAAAATAATTTTAACTTAGGATTTAAATGATCCAGTCACAATTAATAAAAAAATACAAATATATATCGCATGGTTTTTTTAATAGATCTGGCGGTTTTTCTAAGGGAAATTATAAAAGTTTAAATTGTGGAATTGGGTCTAAAGACAAAAAAAAATTAGTTTATGCTAATCTAAAAAAAGCTTGTGAAAAAATTGGCTGTTCAAAAAATAATTTAATATTAATGAAACAAATACACAGTAATAAAGTAAATATAATAAATAAAATATTAAAAAAAAAAATTGTTGGAGACTCTGCTTTAACTAATAAAAAAAAAATTGCTCTTGGTATTCTTACCGCTGATTGTGCTCCTGTTTTTATATATGATACTAATAAAAAATACATTGGTGCAGTTCATGCTGGTTGGAAAGGTGCATATAAAAATATAATAAAAAAAACTATTATCCAGTTTAAAAATAAAGGAAGTAAGGTTAAAGACTTAGTTGCAGTTATTGGGCCATGTATATTAAAAAAAAGCTACGAAGTAAAGAATGATTTTTTACAAAAATTTCTAAAACAAAACAAAAATAACATTAGTTTTTTTACTTTTAAAAAAAGAAAAATTTTTTTTAGTTTAAATGAATTTATTTTTAAACAAATTAAAAAGGAAGGTATTAATAAGATAGATATTATTAAAAAAGATACATATTTGGATAAAAATAATTTTTTTAGTTCAAGAAGATCTTTTGACAAAAAATTTGATGATTATGGTAGAAATATATCTATAATTATGATTAAATAAACTATTCATAAAAATGAAAATTCTCACAGGAAATAGCAATAAAAATCTAAGTGAAAAAATAGCGAAACATTTAAAAAATAGGTTAGTCAACTCAAGTATCAGAAAATTCTCAGATGGTGAAATTTATATTGAAATAAATGAAAATATAAGAGGCAACAGTATATTTATAATTCAATCAGTCTCCTCTCCTGCAAATGATAATTTAATGGAATTACTGTTATGTATAGATGCGCTTAAAAGATCTTCGGCAAAAAATATTACTGCAGTAATACCTTACTTTGGCTATGCAAGACAGGATCGAAAAGTTGTTCCTAGAACATCAATATCTGCAAAACTTGTTTCAAACCTAATCACAAAAGCAGGCGCAGATAGAATAGTAACAGTTGATCTTCATGCGGGACAGATACAAGGTTTTTTTGATATTCCAGTTGATAACTTGTTTGCTACACCTATTTTTTCTAGACATGTTAAAAAAAGAATAAAAAATAAAAATTTAATTTGTATTGCGCCTGATGTTGGTGGAGTAGAACGAACAAGGGCCCTAGCAAGAAAGTTGGATATTGGGATTGCAATAATTGACAAAAGAAGACCGACTCCAGGAAAATCTCAAGTTATGAATGTTGTTGGTAATGTTAAAGGAAAAACTTGCATTATTGTTGATGATATTATCGATTCAGGTGGAACAATTGTGAATGCAGCCAGTGCATTGATAAAAAGAGGAGCAAAAGAAGTTCATGTTTATTGTACACATGGAGTTTTAAGTGGTGAAGCAGTTAATAAAATTAAGAAATCTAAAATCAAAAATTTGGTAATTACTGATACTATAGATAGTTCTGATAAGGTAAAAAAAGCGAGAAATATAGAGGTATTAACAATATCTAATTTATTGGCTGAAGCTATGAAAAGGATTTCTAACTCAACATCGGTCTCTGATTTATTTAAATAATTCTTGTAAAATTTAGATTCATCAGTTAAAAACCTGCACACTTTATGATTTTAATTCAAGCTACTACTAGAAATACTGAAACGAAGGGCCAGCTAAACACTTTAAGGAAAAAAGGAAGTGTACCAGGAATTATATATGGTGGAGAAAATCCAAATGAAAAAATTTCACTAACAGCAAAAGAGGTAAAAAATTTAATAAATAAAGAAAATTTTTTATCTAATGTAATATCTATAAATATAGATGGAAAAGAACAGCAAGTTCTTCCTAGAGATATTACCTTTGATACTATCACAGATGAAGCTATCCATATTGATTTTTTAAGAATTGTAAAAGGATCTAAGGTTATTTTAGAAATACCAGTTAAATTTATTAATAATGAATTATCTCCAGGTTTAAAAAGGGGTGGAGTATTAAATATAGTGAGAAGAAAAGTTGAATTAAAATGCCCAACAGAAAATATACCAACTGAGCTAGTTGTTGATTTAAATGGCTTAGATATAGGATCTAGTATTAAAATTTCATCAATTAACTTACCCGAAAATGTTTCTCCTACCATTCAAGGTAGGGACTTTGTTATTGCGACAGTAGCCGCACCTACTATAGTTAAAGAACCAGAAAAACCTGCGGAAGCTGAAGGCGAAACTGAAGGTGGTACGGAAGCTGCTTCTACTGAAGGAGGAGAAAAACCTGCAGAAGGTACAGAAAAGGCTGAAGGTGAAAAAACATCTGATAAGAATAAAGAAGAAGATAAAACTGCATCTGATAAAAAATAAACTTTAATCGTGAGATTTTTCCAAATTTAAATTTATATGTTATTAATTGTAGGTTTAGGCAATCCAACTCCAAATAGTCAAAACAACAGACATAACATTGGTTTTAAAGTTGTAGATGCAATAAATAATAAGTTTAGCTTATCAAAACAAAAACCAAAATTTAAAGGTTTGCTTACTACTGGAAATATTGGAGAAAAAAAAATATACGCAATTAAACCTTTAACTTTTATGAATAATTCAGGAATTTGTATAAGAGAATTATTAGAATATTTCAAAATAGATGCCGAGAATGTAATTGTTTTTCATGATGATCTCGATGTAGAATTTGGAAAAATAAAAGCAAAATTTGGTGGTTCAAATGCAGGTCATAATGGAATTGCCTCAATAGATAAATTTATTGGAAAAGATTATTCAAGAGTTAGAATTGGAATAGGAAAACCAGATAGTAAAATTTCTGTTTCAGATTATGTTTTAAATGATTTTAATGAAGAAGAAAAAGAACATCTTGAAAAAATTACTAAAAGTATAATTGACTCAATTTCTATATTGATTGATAAAAAATTAGATTTATTTTCAAGTACTGTTAATAATAACTAATGGGTTTTAAGTGTGGAATAGTAGGTTTGCCAAATGTTGGTAAATCGACTTTATTTAATGCATTAACAAACTCAAATAAAGCACAAGCTGAAAATTTTCCATTTTGTACAATCGATCCAAATATAGGACTTGTTAATGTACCAGATAAAAGATTGGATACTTTAGTATCTATTTCAAACTCAAAAAAAAAAATTTATACGACAATATCTTTTGTAGATATAGCTGGTCTAGTTAAGGGTGCATCTAAAGGAGAAGGTTTAGGAAATAAATTTTTATCACACATACGAGAGGTGGATGCAATAATTCATATGATTAGGTGTTTTGATTCAGATAATATTCAAAATGTAAATCCAAATATTGACCCTATTAGAGATCTAGAAATTATTGAAACTGAAATGAAATTAGCAGATCTCGAGTCTATTCAGAAAAGATTAGATAAAAAAAATAGAAAAAATACTGACGAAAAAATAGTAAAAATTTTAGAACATGCAATGAGATTGATAAATGATGATGAAAGTTTAAAGATATTGGAGAAAGATTTCGAAATTGAAAAAATTGCACAATGTGGTTTTCTATCAATAAAACCTAAAATTTATGTCTGCAATGTTGACGAAAAAAGTATTGAAAAAGGTAATAAATATTCAGAAAATTTTATAAATAAGTTTGGGAAAAAAAATACATTAATTGTTTCAGCAGAAATTGAAACGCAGATTAATGAACTAGAAAATGAGGATGAAAAAAAGAATTATATGAAAATGATTAATATGAGTGAAACTGGGTTAAAATCTTTAATAACAAAAGGATATGAAATACTTTCTCTTGAAACATTTTTTACATCTGGTCCAGAAGAATCAAGAGCTTGGACAATCAAAAAAAATTGCACCGCACCCGAAGCTGCTGGAAAGATTCATACTGATTTTGAAAAAGGCTTTATAAGAGCAGAAACAGTCTCTTTTAAAGATTTTGTAGAAAATGGAGGCTGGATAAAATCAAAAGAATTAGGTAAGTTAAGATTAGAAGGTAGAGATTATATCGTTAAAGATGGAGAAGTGTTAAACTTTAGATTCAACACGTGACCAAATTTTTTTCATTGAAAAATAGACTAAGACACTCAAAATTATTAAATATATAATAACTCTAAATCCAAATTTATGTCTCTGTTCTAGATGGGGTTCTGCTGCCCACATCAAAAAGCTTACAACATCTTTTGACATCTGTTCTTGAGTTGCTTCAGTACCATCAGAATATTCAAGAAGTCCATCTGACAAAGGCGCTGACATTTTTATTTTATTTCCATACATATATTTATTGTAATAGACTCCATCATCTAGTTTTATATCCTTAGGTGGATCTTCATATCCAAGCAATAATGAGTAGATATAATCTGCTCCGCCTTTTCTTGCTTTTACTAAAACAGACATATCAGGGGGATATGCTCCTCCATTTGCAGATTTTGCCTCTTCCTCATTTGCGTAAGGCAATACAAATTTATCAGAAAGTCTTGCTGGTCTTGTAAACATTTCACCTGTACTATCAGGACCATCGATAACTTCAAAATTAGAAGCTATAGCTTTCGCCTCAGCTTCTGAAAATTCTGGACCACCTTTTTCATATAGATTTCTATAGCTTAAATACTTCATAGAATGACATGAAGCGCATACTTCATTATAAACTTGATAACCTCTTTGTAATGAAGCTCTATCAAATTTTCCAAAAAAACTTTTAAAATCCCAATCCACATTTAAATACTCATGGGATGACTCAGCAATAGATTTATTTATTGGGTTTGCTAGTAAAATAAAAAAAAGAATTAAATTCAGAAATTTTTTCACAAGTTTTCTTTCAAGTTTGAATTATCTTTTGTTGCAGATTGCACAGCAGAACCTCCAAGAACAGGCTCTGTAATACTTAAAGGTACTTCGAGAGTCTTCTCTTTGCGTCCTAAAAATGGAAGAATTACTAGGAAATGAAGAAAATAATATACTGTTGCCACCCTAGCTATTAGTAGATAAGTGCCTTCAGCAGGCATTGCCCCCACATAACCTAAAATTATTACATCAGCTACAAGAAACCAATAAAACTGCTTATATATTGGTCTAAATACTGCCGATCTTACTTTTGAAGTATCTAGCCACGGCAATATTACTAGAACGAAAATTGATGCAAACATCGCAATAACTCCAAATAATTTATCAGGTACAGATCTTAATATTGCATAGAAAGGTAATAGATACCATTCTGGAACTATATGTGACGGAGTCACTAGTGGATTCGCTTCAATATAATTATCTGCATGACCTAGAATATTTGGTGAATAAAATACAAAAAAAGCAAAAACTATTAAAAATAACAACAAAGCAAATAAATCTTTTATTACTATATATGGATGGAATGGAACTGTGTCTTTAGATGGTTTTTTAATATCAATACCTATTGGATTATTGTTTCCAGGAACATGCAACGCCCAAATATGAAGAATTACTAATCCTAAAATTAAAAAAGGTAAAAGATAATGTAAACTAAAAAACCTTGTTAGAGTTGGATTATCTACTGCATATCCTCCCCATAACCAATTTGTAATGCTTTCTCCTACAAGAGGTATTGCACTAAATAAATTTGTGATAACTGTTGCTCCCCAAAAACTCATCTGGCCCCATGGAAGTACATATCCCATGAATGCAGTAGCCATCATTAAAAAATAGATTATCATTCCTATAATCCAAATCACTTCCCTTGGAGACTTATAAGAACCGTAATATAAAGCTCTAAATATATGTATATAAACTGCAAGAAAGAACATTGACGCTCCGTTTGCATGAATATAACGTATTAACCAACCATAATTCACGTCACGCATAATATGTTCAACACTTTCAAATGCTAAGTCGGCATGCGCTATGTAATGCATTGCTAAAATTATTCCTGTTACTATTTGAGTGATTAAACAAAAAGTTAATATCCCGCCGAATGTCCACCAATAATTTAAATTTTTTGGAGTCGGATATTCTTTTAGATGATTTGATAAAGTTAATAATGGCAAACGATCATTAAACCATTTCCCTAACTTTGAACTAGGTTGATAATCTTGATCGCTCATTTTCTTATCCTATTTTAATTGTTTTGCTATTAACAAATACATACTTTGGAATTTCCATATTTGTTGGCGCAGGTCCTTTTCTTATTCTACCAGAAGTATCATAGTGAGATCCGTGGCAAGGACAAAACCATGCATTATAGTCTCCTTTGTTTGAAAGAGGTACGCATCCTAAATGAGTACATACTCCGAGCATTACTAACCACTCTGGATTTTTTGCACGATCTTCGTCTTTTTCTGGATGTTTCAGATCTTTTAAATCTACAGATCTAGCGCTATCTATTTCTTCTTGAGTTCTTCTTTTTATAAATACAGGTTTTCCTCTCCATAAAACGGTTATTGACATACCTGGCTCTATAGAGCTTACATCAACTTCCGTTGTTGCTAATGCTTTAACCGAAGCATCTGGGTTCATTTGATCAATTAAAGGCCATGCTGCCGCACCAACACCAACTGCTCCAGCTGCTGTGGTAGCTGTTAAAATAAAATCTCTTCTATTTGGCTTTTTTTTATCCGATTCAGGCATCTTTATTATTTTAATTTCCTTGTAATATATGATTTCTTATAGGAAAAAAGATATTTTTCTAGGAAACAATGACACACAAAAAAAGCATTTCTTTAACTAAAATTGCACTTTATGAGCCTGATATACCACAAAATACTGCTGCTATAGTTAGAACCTGTTCTTGTTTGGGTGCTATGCTAGAAATTATAGAACCTTGTGGGTTTTTTTTTAACGACAAAAGGTTTGAGAGGGTTGTTATGGACTATTTAGATAAAGATATGATTAGATTTTATAAGAGTATAGACGAGTTTTTTAGTCAAAAAAAAACTGATAGAATAATTTTAATGACAACAAAAGCGAAAAAAAATTATACTGATTTTAAATTTCAAAAAAATGATACACTTTTATTTGGAAGAGAAAGTTCTGGGGTACCTGAAATAATTCATAAAAAAATAAAATATAAAATAAAAATACCGATGGTTAAAAAAAAAAGATCTTTAAACTTAGCTACTTCAGTAGCAATATCATTATCAGAAAGTTTAAGACAAATAAATTAAGATGGATAAAATAATAAAAAAAAAATTAGTAAGAAATTGGTTTAAAACTTTGCAAGAAGTTTTATGCCACGAAATAGAAGATCTGGAAGGCAAATCAAATATCTTTAAACATACAAATTGGGAAAGAGGTATAAAATCAAATGAAGGTGGTGGTCAATTTAGAATTTTTGAAAATGGTAAGATTTTTGAAAAAGTAGGTGTAAATTTTTCTGAAGTATTTGGAAAATTTTCGAAAGGAATTAGAAATAAAATTCCTGGAACTAAAAAAAGTTCTAGATTTTGGGCCTCAGGAATTTCAGTAGTTATTCATTCACAAAATCCACATGTGCCGGCAATGCATTTTAATACTAGATATATTTTTACTTCTTATGGATGGTTTGGAGGAGGAATTGATGTGACACCTTGCATAAAAGATGAAAAATTGAGAAAGTGGTTTCACTCTGAATTAAAAAAATCCTGTGACAAACATAATAAAAATTATTATAAAAAATATAAAAAATGGTGTGATCAATATTTTTATTTACCTCATAGAAAGGAAACAAGAGGAATTGGGGGAATATTTTTTGATTATAAAAAAAAAAATTTTGAAAAAGAATTTTCTTTTGTAAGAGAAATTGGAATTAGTTTTAAAAATATTTTTAGAGAAATAGTATTAAAAAAATATAAAAAAAAGTGGACAAAAAAAGAAAAAGAAATGCAATATATTAAAAGAGGAAGATATGTTGAATTTAATTTACTTTACGATAGGGGAACAAAATTTGGATTGCAAACTGATGGAAATGTAGATGCAATACTAATGTCTTTGCCACCAATAGCTAAATGGAAATGAATTAATGGAAAAAGAACCTATAACAATAAATGGTTTAGAAAAAATCAAAGAAGAATTGATTTTTCTAAAAGAAAAAAAAAGACCGGAAATAGTATCTGCAATTTCAGAAGCCAGATCTCATGGTGATCTTAAAGAAAATGCCGAATATCACGCAGCTAAAGAACAACAATCTCATAATGAAGGAAGAATACAAGAAATTGAAGATATAATAGCTAGAGCAAATGTAATTGATGTAACTAAGATAAATAATGATGGCAAAGTAATTTTTGGTTCAACAGTTTTTTTACAGAATTTAGATACAAATGAAAAAATAAATTATAAGATTGTAGGAAAGGATGAAGCAGACCTAAAAGAAAAACTTCTATATTTTAAATCACCAATAGGAAAAGGATTAATTGGAAAAAATAAAGGTGACTTGGTTGAAGTTTTAACTCCCGCTGGAGTCAAAAATTTTGAAATAGTTGATGTAAAATATATTTAACGTGACATAGCATTATCAATTTCCTTTTCGGAAATCTGAAAGCTATTCTCAACCCATAAAGTTTCTAAATATTTAAGTTTCTCACCAAGCTCTTTACCTTCCTTAATATTATATTTTTGCATTAATGTTATTGCTTTAACTGGAAACTTGGGTGTCTCTAATTCTTCAAAATACTTTTTTAATTTAATTAAATTTTTATTTTCTTTCTTGGATTTAAATATTTGAAAATCAATAAAATCTATTAAATAAGTATTACCATGATAATATAAAATTTTTTTTAAATTTTTTTTCGAAAATTTATCTTTTTTAGTTTTACTGATATAGAATTCTTTTAAAAAATTAATTCTATTTTTTGTTTCATTGGAAACATTAAATTTATAAAAGAAAAAATCTGAGTTATCTGTTTCGTCAATTAAAAGTAAAGATAATACAAATGTAAAATCTTTTTTTAATATTAGATTTTGGGAATACTTATTAAGATTATTAAATATTTTAATATTCTTTAATTGTGGAAATATTAATAACAAGATTTCTTTACTTGATTTGTCTTTGCTTATATTAATAAAACCTCTTGATAATATCAATTTTTGTAATTCATTTAATAATCTTTCTTTTGATAAATTAGTTATACCTTTTATATTTTGTTTAATGATTTTAATTACATTTAATTGATGTTTTTTTTTACTATAATTAAGAAAAAATCTTACATATCTTAAAATTCTTAAATAATCTTCTTTTATTCTTTTTTCAGGTTCTCCAATAAATTTTACTATTCCTTTCTTAAGATCATTTGATCCATCGTGTGGATCAAATAAGTTTCCATCTAAATCTGCGTATATAGAATTAATTGTAAAATCTCTTCTATTAGAATCTTCTGACCAATCATTTGTAAATTCTACAACAGCACGTCTTCCATCAGTTGATATATCTTTTCTAAGAGAAGTTATTTCAAAATTTATTTTTTCTATATTCGCAGTAATTGTTCCGTGATCTATTCCTGTCTCATAAAAATTTATATTATTATTTTTTAAACATTCTTTTACTTGTTTGGGATTTAAATTGGTTGCTAAATCAATATCATCAAATTTTTCGTAATTAAGAATTTTTCTTACACAGCCTCCAACAAACCTTATATCGCTTAAATCATTGTAGCTTAAAATAGCTTTGAAAATTTTAGATACTTTTGTTAATTTTTTAATTTGTAAAAAGGCTATTTCTTTTTCACTTAATTTTTTTTGATTAAAAATTTTTGTAATTATTTTTTTCATACATGGCTGGGGCGCTAGGATTCGAACCTAGGAATGGCGGTACCAAAAACCGCTGCCTTACCACTTGGCTACGCCCCAATACATTTGCGTATAACACAAAAAAAAAAGTTTATATAGTTTTAGATAATATACACCAATACTTTTTATATTTTTTTTTTAATATTTTTTGAGCATTTAGGGCATTTTTTTTTGAATTAAAATAACCCACTATAGTTGATCCTGATCCAGTCATATTGACAAATAAAACATGGTCCAATTTTTCCATAAATTTCTTAATACTTTTTAAAATTGGATATTTTTTAAATGCAGATTTTTCTAAATCATTTTTAAATGTTGGAATTATTTTATTGTTTAAAACAATTTTTTTACTTTTTTTTAATACTGGTCTAGAAAAAAATTTTACACCTTTATAAATTTTTTTTGTAGAACATCCAAAATTAGGCCAAATTAATAGGGTAAAGAGTTTATTTTTTTTTGAAATTTTGAAAATACCTGTGTCAGTATTTATTGAACTTTTATTTTTCACTCCTAAAATTACATCTGAACCAATTTTTGATGTAGTTTCTAAAATTTCCTTAGGGCTCAATTTGATTTTTTGCTCTTTAATTAAATATTTTAAAATTGAAGCTGCATTCATAGATCCACCACCCATTCCAGATTTTTGTGGTATATTTTTTTTTATTTTTATTAGATATTTTTGACCTTTTAATTTCTTTTTTATATCTAAAATATTTAACAAAATTAAGATTGTATTATTTTTTGGAATTTTATATGAAAATTTACCATTGAAAATAATTTTATGATTTTTACTATTAACTTTTTTAATAAAAATTTCATCATGTATTTGTATAAATGATACTAAACTTTCTATTTTGTGTAACTTGGATTTAAGTTTATTTAAAACTCTAAGTGAAATATTGACTTTTGCATAAGATTTAATTTTATGGAATTGCATTAATTTTGTTTTTCAACTCCATATAATAATTTAAGTTTAATTTCTGTTTTCATTATCTCATCTGTTTCTTTTAGCTTTAAAACGTTTTGCCAAAAATATTTTGCTTGCAACTTTCTATCTAGTTGCCAAAGTAAATCTCCATAATGATCATTTACAATTGGATCTTCTGGCATTAATTCTACAGCTTTTCTAAGATACTTTTCTGCAACATCATAATTACCTACCAAATAATATCCCCAACCAACTGAGTCTGTTATGTAAGGATCATTTTTTTTTAATTTATATGCTTTATTTAGCATTTGAATTGCTTCATCAATTTTATAATTTCTTTCCAGCCAGCTATAAGCAAGATAATTTAAAATGTATGGATCTTCATATTTAATTTCTAATGATTTTAATAAATCAATATCAGATTCTTCATATTCCCCTATCCTTTCAAGACTTCCTCCTCGTCTATATAAAACATCGGCGTATGTTGATGAGTCGCTATTTAGTGTTGATAAAACTAAAGTATAATAATCTATAGCTTTTTCATGTTTTTTAAAACTTTTATAAATATTAGCTAAATCATAAAGTATTTTAGACGATTTTTTATCAATAGTTTCAATTTCTTTTTCAATAAATGTTAAAGAATATTCATCATTTTTCTGTTTTTTTATAATTTTAGCAATCTTTTTAATTTTGTACCATTTATAAACTTCGTCTTGATTGTTAAATTGTTTTAAAATTTCTTTAGCTAATTCGTAATTTTCTTCTAAATAATAATTTTCAACTAGTAACGATAGGTTAAAATAAAACTTGGGATTTAAATAATTTGATATTTTGAGGTAAAAATTAGATTTATCAAATTCATTTTGTGAAGAATATAAGTTTGATATCAGAAAAAAAAATTCACTTAATAAATCATTTTCACTTTTACAAGAAAAATAATCGTTTAATTTTTTGAATTTTTCATCATCAATCCAACTTTTAACTTGTGAAATAAGTAGGCTACTATTTAAAGGTTCGATTGTTTTTGCAATCTCTTTTGCATCAGCGTATTCTTTATTTTCAACAATATTTCCTAAATAAAAAAATAAGTATCTTGAATAATCTGCTTCTTGAGAATTTATTATATTTAAAAAATATGATTTCGCTTTGTTTGAATTTAAATAGCAATTTTGAAATGCATTAGTTATCAAATTAAGTTCGCCAAAATTATTAGCTGTCTTTTTAATTTTTTTATTTAAAAACAAATGATTATAACTTTTTAGAATTTCAAATATAACAAATTCAAAACTTGCAGTTTCTGCAAAGGATGTTTTTTTCTTTAGATACTTATTAACTTTCTTATATTTTTTTTTTTTAAAATTATCCAAAATAATTAAAAGTTCGGCTTCAAAAAAGTCGATTTTTCTTTTATTTGTGGAATTTCTAACTTGTTTAATTGCCTTATTAACTTGGCCATCTAAAACTAATGAAAATATATATTTTTTTAAAAAATTATCATGCTTATCAATTAAAAATTTGGATTCTTCATAAAATTTTATAGCTTTACTATCATTGTTATTTATAGATGAAATAATAGCTGAAAAATATTTTGATAAATACCTCTGGTTGAATTCATTTTTAGTGTTTATTTTAGAATATGAGCTTGTTTGATATAATAAAAAAATTGATATAAAAATTATTTTTAAACGCATATATTATTTTATGACTTTAGAAGACAAAAATCAAAATAACATAATAAATTCAGAATTAATTAAAACATACAATATTGACTACGTTTTTAATGATAGGCCAATAAATAGAATAAATACCAAAACAAAAATTAATAATAAGTATGATTTATTGAAGAATTTAAGAATTGAAATTGAAAATATAAAAAATTGTGAGCTAAGAGCTGGTGCAAATAAACTGGTATTTAATGATGGAAACGAACAAAGCCAATTAATGATTGTTGGTGAGGGTCCAGGTCAAAAAGAAGATGAAATAGGAAAACCTTTTGTTGGAGATGCAGGTTTGCTATTAAATAAAATGTTAAAATCAATTAATATTGAACGAGAAAAAGTTTATATTACAAATGTAGTAAATTATAGACCCCCAAATAACCGAAAACCCGAAGCGGCAGAAATTGTAAGATATTCAAATTTTTTGAAAAAGCATATTTCGATTATTGATCCTAAAATATTAATATTAATGGGTAGCACAGCAATGGAGTCTTTATTTGGCTCAAAAATAAAAATTACGAAAGAAAGAGGTTTGTGGAAAGAAATAATAATTAATAATAAAACATATCTTTGTATGATTACTTTTCATCCTGCTTATCTATTAAGACAACCTGAAAATAA
>CEUZ01013772.1_pt1 | contig 14955 bp, 16 predicted proteins | sample 361511 | NCBI WGS metagenome assembly CEUZ01 (sample SAMEA2622822, study PRJEB7988) | marine metagenome | biome: marine biome (ENVO:00000447); feature: surface water layer (ENVO:00002042); material: "saline water (ENVO:00002010), including plankton (ENVO:xxxxxxxx)" | depth 5 m
GTTAATTTAGGATGTGCAACAGGTCATCCAAGCTTTGTTATGAGTGCGTCATTTACAAATCAAACTATAGCACAAATAGAGCTTTGGAATAATTCTGACAAGTATGAAAAAAAAGTTTATGTTTTACCTAAACATTTAGATGAAAAAGTAGCGATGCTTCACTTAAATAAAGTTGGAGCCAAATTAACAAAACTTTCAAAGGATCAAGCTGATTATATTAGCGTTGATGTTAAGGGGCCATTTAAATCTGATAGTTATCGCTACTAACAATTAGTAGTTGAATGGAATTAAGTTCACTAAAAGATACAGAAAATTTTTCAAAAAAAATTTCAAAATCTCTAAAATCTGGAGATGTCATTTTTCTTTATGGAGAAATTGGAGCGGGAAAAACAACATTTGCTCGTTTTTTAATTAATCATCTAGAAATTCAAAATGGAATTAAAAAAAGTCATATATTAAGTCCTACATTTAATATTGTTTATGATTACGATATTGGCAAAATAAAAGTTCAGCATTATGATCTTTACAGACTTAAAAATCACAATGATATATTAGAATTAGGTATGTTTGAATCTTCAGTAAATAATATTAAAATTGTAGAATGGCCTGCTCTAATTAAATTTAAACCAAAAAATAGAATTGATATTTTATTTAAATATTCAAAATTATTAAATTCTAGAAAAATTAAATTAACTGGTTATGGGAAATGGAAAAATTATAAATTAAATGAAATTTAAAATATCACCAATTGCCGGGGATGCTTCCTTTAGAACTTTTTATAGAATTGTTGATAATAAAAATAGCAGAATTGTAGTACATGCAAAAAAGGAAAAATATAAAAATTTAATAATATATTCAGCTGTAAATAGTTTTTTAAGAAAAAATAAAATTTTAGCTCCAAAACTTTATTTACATAATTATAAAAAGGGAATACTTTTTATCGAAGATTTTGGTGATTTGTCTTTTCTTAAATTACTGAAAAAAAGTAAAAATAAACTTTCTGTATATAAAAAGCTTGTAGAATTATTATTAAAAATACAAAAAATTAAAACCAAATCAAAAATAAAAACTAATATTGGAAAATCCTTCAGAATTAAAAAATATACAGCAAAGTATTTACATGAAGAATCGGATTTATTTTTTGATTGGTATTTACCTTTATTATTTAATAAAAAAAAAACTTCAGATATTAAAAAAAAAACAAAAAAAATTTTATCAAATCTTTACAATAGGTTAAACTTCCCAAATTCTTGTATAGTGCATAGAGATTATCATGCCGAAAATTTAATGAGAGTTGGTAAAAAAATAGGAGTCATTGATAGTCAGGATATTATTATTGGAAATCCAGCATATGATTTAGTTTCATTAATTGATGATGTTAGAATTAAAAATTCAAATAAATTAAAAAGAAAAATTTATAATTTTTATTTAAAGAGAAATATAAAAATTAATACAAAAGATTCAAATAAATTTTTAGAAGATTTTAACATACTATCTATTCAAAGAAGCTTGAAAATAATAGGGATTTTCTCAAGACTTTGGAAAAGGGATGGAAAAACAAAATATCTAAAATTTATTCCTTATACTTGGCAAATATTAGAAATGAGAATGAAATCAAAAAATTTTCAAGCATTAAGAAAAATTTTTAATAAAAATATTAGTAAAAAAACAAGAAAAAAGTATACATAAATGAAAGTACCAGTTCTTTTTCCAAACATTTTTAATCACCCTTTTACTTATGAAAGTAAAAGTTCTCAAAAGTTAAAAGCTGGGGATTTTGTAAAAGCCCCATTTGGGAAAAATTTATTAACGGGTGTTATTTGGACACATGAGCAAAAAACAGAAAAAAAAATTCAAATTAAGAAAATATCAGAAAAGATAAATGTACCACATCTAAATTCCTCAATGATAGAATTTATATCTTGGTTCTCAAAATATAATTTAGTTTCTCTCGGAATGTCCCTAAGAATGTGTTTATTGAATAAAGGAGTCGTAGAAAAACCTTTTATTAAGGAGTTAGAAAAATTCAAAATAAAAAAAAATAATAATAAATTTATACTTAATTCTGAGCAGAAAAATGCTTTAAATTTTCTCAAAAGTGTTGGAAATAAATATAATGTAAGCGTAATTGATGGTGTAACGGGTTCCGGTAAAACTTTAGTTTATTTTGAAAGAATTAAAGAAATAATTGAGAAGGGTTTCCAAGCACTAATTTTGCTTCCAGAGATTGCACTAACAAATCAGTTTAGCAGAAGATTCGAAGAATTTTTTTCTACAGAACCAGCAATTTGGCATTCAGCCACGACAAAAAAAAATAAATCTATAATTTGGAAAGGAATTGTTGAAGGAAAAATTAAAATAGTTATTGGTGCAAGATCATCTTTATTTCTTCCTTTTAAAAGTTTAGGAATAATAATTGTTGATGAGGAACATGATGTGTCATACAAACAGGATATAGGAGTATCTTACAATGCTAGAGATATGGCTATCACAAGAGCTTCTATAGAAAATATTCCTGTAAACTTAGTTACTTCAATACCTTCTGTTGAAACGTATAATAATATAGTTAGTAAAAAATATTATTTAACAAAGTTAAAAAATAGATATAAAGATGCCGCTTTACCAAATTTTGAAATTATAAATTTACAGAAAGAAAAGTTAAAAAAAGGCAACTGGATAGCTGATAAAACAATACAAAAAGTTAATTATTATCTGGAAAAAGAAGAGCAAGTACTTTTTTTTTTAAATAGAAGAGGTTATTCACCTTTTGTTATTTGTAAAAAGTGCGGATACAAGTTTGAATGTCCCAATTGTTCAGTAAATCTAAATTTTCATAAAAAAATAGGTAAACTTCTTTGTCATTATTGTGGCCATAAATCTGCTCTATCTAGACTTTGTAAGGATGATAAAGAATGCGATTTATTATTTTGTGGCCCTGGCGTAGAAAGAATTTTTCAAGAGCTAAAAAAAATATATCCAAATAAAAAAATTGAAATTTTTTCAAGTGATACACTAGAAAAAAAGAATCTAGCAAACGAACTTTTAAAAAAAGTCGAAAAAAAGCAAGTAGATATACTGGTGGGAACACAGCTTTTATCAAAGGGATTTCATTTTCCCAAACTAAATTGTATAGTTGTTGTTGATGCTGATTTTTCATCGCATGGATACGATCTAAGATCGGCTGAAAAAAACATACAGTTGTATCATCAATTGAGTGGTAGAGCTGGTAGAGAGGGAAATTTATCTACAATTTATTTTCAAACCTACACTCCCGAAGACGAGATACTTTTAAGTGTAGCTAAAAATGATCCGCATTCTTTTTTGAAAAAGGAACTTTTATTAAGAAAAGAAAAAGAATTACCACCATTTTATCGACTAATATCTTTAGTTATATCCGGCAAGAATGAAATATTAATAATGAAATTTGCGACTAATCTTAAATTAAAGATTCCTAAAATAAATCAAGTTAAAGTATTAGGACCTGTTTTAGCTCCAATTACCAAATTAAGAAAAATGTCTAGATGTAGAATTTTAATTAAATATCCAAAAAACTTATTTATACAAAAATATTTGTCTAGATTTCTTGATAAAGTGAAAATGACCCCAGGAATAAAACTAGAGGTTGATGTAGATCCAATTAATTTCAATTAAATCAAGGATTCATAGACATAAAAGAGACAAAAGAGACTATAGAAAATGTTGTATTTTTTATAATAATCTCTTACAAAACTAGTCTTTTAGGAGCAAAATTGAGTTCAAAATCAACATTTTCAAATTCTACTTCACGAAGTTACGCCATGGCTCTTTATGAGCTATCAAAGGAAAATTCGGAACTAAATCAAACAGAAGATTCAATTAAAGGCCTACAAGGGTTATTAAAAACTAATAATGATTTTAAAGCAATAATTACAGATCCAACAGTTACAAAAGAAAGTAAAGGAAAAATAGTTTCTGAAATTGCAGAAAAAAATAATTTTTCTAAAACAGCAAAAAATTTTTTAGGATTTATTGCTATTAAAAACCGATTATTTTTTTTAGATAAAATTATTGAAAGTTTTTTAAGCTTCCTTTCAAAAAGCAAAGGAGAGTCTAAGGTAAGTTTAGTGTCCTCTAAGGAATTATCAACAGAAGAGTTAAAAAAAATTCAAGATGAATTATCTAAAAACTTTGAGTCTAAGTTAAATATAGATTATAAATACGATCCGAGCTTATTAGGGGGATTAATAATTCAAATTGGAAGTATAATGATTGATACTTCTATTAAGACAAAGTTAAAAAAATTAGAAAGAAATATGGTAGAGGCATAATATGCAAATAAATCCATCTGAAGTAACAAAAATTTTAAAGGAGCAAATTAAAAAATTTGGAGATAAAGCAGAAGTAACTGAAGTAGGACAAGTGCTTTCAGTTGGAGATGGTATTGCTCGAGTGTATGGACTAGATAATGTACAGGCTGGAGAAATGGTAGAATTTTCTACAGGAATAAAAGGAATGGCATTAAATCTTGAAAGTGACAATGTAGGTGTAGTTATATTTGGAGACGACAAATCTATAAAAGAAGGAGATGTTGTTAAGAGAACAGGTTCTATAGTTGATACACCCGTAGGAAAAAATTTGTTAGGTAGAGTTGTTGATGCCTTAGGAAATCCAATTGATGGAAAAGGGGATTTGGATAAAAAATCAACGAGAAAAAGAGTAGATGTAAAAGCTCCAGGAATAATTCCAAGGCAATCTGTAAACCAACCAATGCAAACTGGACTTAAGGCTATTGATAGTTTGATTCCAATAGGAAGAGGACAAAGAGAATTAATCATTGGTGATAGACAAACCGGAAAAACAGCAGTTGCTATAGATACTATTATAAATCAAAAAGAAATAAATAAATCAGGAGAAGAAAAAGATAAACTTTATTGTATTTATGTAGCGATAGGTCAAAAGAGATCCACAGTTGCTCAAATAGTTAAATCTTTGGAAGATGCGGGAGCAATGGATTATACCACTATAGTTTCTGCAACAGCTTCCGATCCAGCTCCTCTTCAGTTTTTAGCACCATATACTGGTTGTACAATGGGAGAATATTTTAGAGATAATGGCATGCATGCATTAATTATTTATGATGACTTATCTAAACAAGCAGTAGCATATAGACAAATGTCACTCTTATTGAGAAGACCTCCGGGAAGAGAAGCATATCCAGGGGATGTATTTTATTTACATAGCAGATTACTTGAAAGAGCAGCAAAACTTAATGATGATAAAGGTGGTGGATCATTAACTGCATTACCAATAATTGAAACTCAAGCCGGAGACGTTTCGGCATATATACCAACCAATGTGATTTCAATTACGGATGGACAAATTTTTTTAGAAACAGAATTATTTAATCAAGGAATTAGACCAGCTGTTAATGTTGGTTTATCAGTTTCAAGAGTTGGTTCTGCAGCGCAAACAAAAGCAATGAAAAAAGTAGCTGGATCAATAAAACTAGAACTAGCGCAGTATAGAGAAATGGCGGCCTTTGCTCAGTTTGGCTCTGATTTAGATGCTTCTACGCAGAAGTTATTAAACAGAGGGTCAAAATTGACCGAGCTTTTAAAACAAAATCAATATTCTCCGATGCCAGTCGCTCAACAAGTTATAGCAGTTTTTTCTGGCGTTAAAGGTTTTTTGGATGATGTAGAATTAAATAAAATTCAAAATATTGAAAAACAAATTTATGAAGAAATTAAATCTTCCAGCCCTGATATTATCGAAAGTATTAATAATACAGGCAAATTGGAAGAACAAATTGAAAAAAAATTAACATCAATTATTGAAGAATTTAAAAAAAAACAAACAAAAAAATAAATTATGCCAAGCTTAGACGATTTAAAAAAAAGAATAACCAGTGTTAAATCTACACAAAAAATAACAAAAGCTATGAAAATGGTAGCTGCAGCCAAGCTAAGAAAAGCTCAGGAAAATGCTGAAAAAGGAAGACCGTTTTCAGAAAAAATGAATAATATAATTCTTAATTTAAGCAATACAATTTCTGATAAGGAAAATTCATCAAAATTTTTAGTTGGAACAGGAAAAGATGATGTGCATTTATGTGTAATTATTACTGCAGATAGAGGCCTCTGTGGAGGATTTAATACAAATATTTGCAGAAAAGCAAGAAACTACTTTGAAAAAATTTTAAAAGAAGGAAAAACTTTAAAAATTATTACTGTAGGATCTAAAGGACACGATCAATTAAAAAGAATATATGGAAAATATATAATAGATAAAAAAAATTTTAAGGGATTTAAAAAAATTACATACAAGGAAGCTGAAGAAGTTGGTAGCAAGATTATAAAATTATTTAGGGAAAATCAATTTGACGTATGTCACATTTTTTACAATAAGTTTAAAAATGTGATCACACAAATTCCGCAAGAACAACAAATCATACCAGTTGAAAAATTAAAAAATAATGAAAACGAAAAAAAAATTGAAAATTTTTATGAATTTGAACCTGAGGAAAATGAAATATTAGATGATCTTCTTCCACGTAATATTTCTACTCAAATTTTTAAAGCTTTTTTAGAAAATGCAGCCAGCGAACAAGGCTCAAGGATGACAGCCATGGATAATGCAACAAGGAATGCTGGAGAATTGGTAGAAAAATTAACTATTACCTACAACAGAAGTAGACAAGCTGCAATAACTAAAGAACTTATAGAAATTATATCTGGAGCAGAAAGTTTATAAAATGGAAAATAAATTTGGAAAAATTACACAAGTAATCGGAGCTGTGGTGGACGTTCAGTTCGAAGGTCAGTTGCCAGAAATATTAACAGCTTTAGAATGTGACAATTCTGGAAATAGGCTAGTTTTGGAAGTTGCACAACATTTGGGAGAAACTTCCGTTAGAACTATTGCTATGGATAGTACAGAAGGTTTGAAAAGAGGAGACAAAGTTACAGATACAGGCTCACCTATTAAAGTTCCTGTGGGGCCAGAAACCCTTGGAAGAATAATAAACGTTATAGGTGAACCGATAGATCAAAAAGGTAAAATTTCAGCAAAAGAAAATTGGCCTATTCACAGGCCAGCTCCTAAGTTTACAGAACAATCAACTGAAACTGAAATTTTAGCAACGGGAATAAAAGTTGTAGATTTGCTAGCTCCTTATTCCAAAGGTGGAAAAATAGGATTGTTTGGAGGAGCGGGGGTTGGGAAAACCGTAATTATTATGGAGCTAATAAATAACATAGCAAAGGCACACGGAGGTTTTTCTGTTTTTGCTGGTGTAGGAGAAAGAACCAGAGAAGGAAACGATTTGTATCATGAGATGATAGAATCTGGAGTTATTAAACCGGAAGGAAAAGGTTCTAAAGCAGCTCTTGTTTATGGACAAATGAATGAACCTCCTGGCGCAAGAGCCAGGGTAGGTCTAACTGGTTTAACTGTAGCAGAATATTTTAGAGATAAGGAAGGACAAGATGTTTTATTTTTTGTTGATAATATATTCAGATTTACTCAAGCAGGATCAGAGGTATCTGCGCTTTTAGGAAGAATACCTTCAGCTGTGGGTTATCAACCAACATTGGCTACTGATATGGGGAATTTACAAGAAAGAATTACAACCACAAACAAAGGTTCAATCACTTCTGTACAGGCTATATATGTTCCTGCAGACGATTTAACCGATCCAGCTCCAGCCACTTCATTTGCACATTTAGATGCAACAACAGTACTATCAAGACAAATAGCAGAGTTAGGAATATATCCCGCTGTAGACCCTTTGGATTCAACATCGCGAATTTTAGATCCAAGAATAGTTGGTGAAGAACATTATAGAGTTGCAAGAGAGGTTCAAAAAATATTACAAACTTATAAATCTTTACAGGATATAATAGCAATTTTAGGTATGGATGAGCTTTCTGAAGAGGACAAACTAACAGTATCTAGAGCTAGAAAAATACAAAGATTCCTTTCCCAACCGTTTTTTGTTGCTGAAGTTTTTACAGGTACTCCAGGAAAACTTGTAGATCTGGAAGCGACCATTAAAGGTTTCGATGCAATATGCAAAGGTGAATATGATCATTTACCTGAGGGAGCATTTTATATGGTTGGAACAATTGAAGAGGTTGTAGAGAAAGCAGAAAAAATGGCAAAAGATGCAGCGGCTTAATGGAAGAAAATTTTAAATTAGAAATTACTAGTCCAGAAAAAATAGTTTTTTCAGGTGAGGTAAAAATGGTAACACTGCCTTCATTCGAAGGAGATATGGGTATACTAAAAAATCATATTTCAATTATAACCTTTTTACGACCAGGAATATTAAAAGTTAAATTAGATAATGAAAATTTTGAAGAATTTTTTGTCCAAGATGGAACTGTTGAGTTTTTTGAAAATGTTTTATCAATTTTATCTGCTTCAGTATTAAATTTAAAAAATGTTTCTAAAGATTTTATAAATAGCGTCAATAAAGATACCGAAAATAAACTTGCAAATAAGGATATAAGCGATCATGAACGTTATATTCTTAATTGTAAATTAAATGTTCTAAATCAAATAAGAGTTTAATTTAATTTTAAAATAGTTAGCTCTTCTAAGATTTTTTTATATATTTCAATTTTAAAATTAACAGCTACCTGAGGTAATTCTTTTGGTTCAATCCATTTCCAATCTAGAAATTCTGGGTGTTGAGTTTTAATATTTATTTCTTCATTTTTTCCAACAAATTTCATTACAAACCATTTTTGCTTTTGACCTCTATATTTACCACCCCAAATTTTTCCTAAAAGATTTTTTGGCAAATCATATGTTAACCAATCATTTAATTCTTTAATTATTTTAACAGTTTTAACACCAGTCTCTTCTTCTAGCTCTCTTTTTGCTGCTTGTAAAAAATTTTCGTTTTCATTAATACCTCCCTGAGGCATTTGCCAATGATTACCAATTTGATTATCTATTCTTTTTCCTACGAAAACTTTATTTTCATTATTTATGAGTACTATGCCAACTCCTAATCTTAGAGGTAATTTTTTATCACTATTTATACTCATTAAACTTTATCCACTAAAAAGTTTAATGGCATAGTTTAATTGATTGTCGGTGTTAGAATTTATTACAAATTCTTCGCCAGTTTCTTCTATTTGAATATCAGGCGAAACTCCAACTTCCGAAATTGATTTACCGGACGGCAAATAATATTTAGATATTGTTAATCTAATAGCACCTCTATTTTTAAGTGGGATTATAGACTGGACAGAACCTTTTCCATACGTTGTTTCACCCAATAGTATTGCTCTTTTATGATCTTGGAGGGCTCCAGCAACAATTTCAGCAGCCGAAGCTGATCCATTATTAATTAAAACGATTAAAGGTTTTCCTTTTATATTATCACCTTTTTTTGCAAAGAATTTTCTATTTTCTCTATTTTTTCTTCCTTTTGTTGAAACAATTTCTCCATTCTCAAGGAAAAAATCTGAAATTTTTACTGCTTGAGATAAAAGACCACCAGGATTATTTCTTAGATCAAAAACATAACCAACAAGATTTTTATTTTTTTCTAGTTTTGAAATTTCTTTTTTTAATTGATAGCTACTATTTTCATTAAAAGCTCTTAATCTTAAGTAACCCACTTCGTCATTAATTAATCTAGAGACAACAGATTTTATCTCAATTATTTCTCTTACAATTTTAAAAATTTTTGCTTTTTTCAATCCTTTTCTTCTAATTGTAATTTCAACAGAAGTATCTACAGGCCCTCTCATGAGATCTACTGCTTCCATTAGACTTTTTCCCTGAACCTGTTCACCATTTATTCGCACAATATAATCTCCCGCTTTAATACCCGCTCTTGCGGCTGGAGTATCATCGATTGGAGCGATAACTTTTACAACTCCAGATTCCATGCTAACTTCGATTCCCAATCCACCAAACTCACCACTTGTTTCTGTTTGCATTTCATTAAAAATTTCCGGATTCATATAACCAGAGTATGGATCAAGTGACTGAAGTATTCCATTTATTGCTGAATCCATTACATCTGCTTGATTTATTTCATCAACATATTCAGTTTGTATTTTTTCTAAAACTTCACTAAATAAATCAATTTTTTTATAAAATTCATCTTGATTTTCTGAGTACGCGTTATTAAAAAAAAATAACAATGTTACAATAGCTATCCTTGGCAGAATTTGTGAAAATATATTTTTTTTCATATTGTTAATCTTTCTTTGGGAATAAGTTCAGACCACATTTCTTCTAGATTATAAAATTTTCTTTTTTCAGGATGAAAAATATGAATTATAATATCGCGAGCATCTATTAATTTCCACTCATTGCTATTTTGCCCTTCTATCCGACAATTTTTTATTCCCTGTTCTTTAAGTTTTTCAAGTAAAATTTCCGATAAAGATTGTATATGCCTAGATGAACTTCCGCTTGCTACGATCATAAAATCTGCTATTGATGTTTTATCTTTCAAATCTATTGATTTAACTTCTAAGGCTTTATTATCATTAAGTATATTTTCTATTTCTTTTTTCAGCTTATTAATTTCTTTAATTTGCATTTATATGTATTTTACCAAAATTTTCTAATTAATGTCGATGAAATATTTATTTTTTTTGATTTTATATATATTAAGTCTTTTTTATCTAGCTTTTTAAGAGCAATAATTTTATTGGATTTAACGGAAAAATTTTTTCTTGGAAAAATAACTATTTTAACAAGATTGCTTATTTTTTCCCATCTGTTCCATTTGTGAAATTTTATTAAATTATCTGCACCCATTAAGAAAAATAGTTTTGTTTTACTGTTATTTTTTTTTATATACTTAAGTAATTTATAGGTACTCATAGATTTAATTTTATTTTCATAATATTTTACATCTATTTTTTTTTCTCTATTGGTAATTTTTTTTGCTAAATTTATTCTTAAATTCAAATTTAAATAAGATTTTTTTTTTAATGGATTTTTTTTAGTAATAGCCCAAATTAATTTGTTTAATTTAAGTTTTTTTATTCCAATTTTCGAAATATATAAGTGCCCTTTATGTGGTGGATCAAATGTTCCACCCAGAATGCCAATTTTTTTATAATTTTTTTTTTTCAAAAATTATTTCCTTATTTGTCCTTTGCCTTTCAAAATATACTTATACGTGGTGAGTTGATCAATACCAACCGGTCCACGTGGGTGAAGCTTATTGGTTGATATGCCAACTTCCGCGCCAAAGCCAAATTCACCACCATCTGCAAACTGAGTTGATGCATTATGAATAGCAATTGAACTTTTAACATTTGAAAGAAATTTTTTTGCAGTTTTTTTATTTTTTGTAACTATTGAGTCAGTGTGAGAGGAACCATATTTGTTTATGTGTTTGATAGCTTCTTCAACTCCACTTACATTTTTTACAGAAATTTTAGGAGAGAGATATTCTGTTTCCCAGTCTTTTTTTGTTGCAATTTTAATTTTACTAGAAATTAATTTTTTTATAGTTTTGTCAGCAACAATTTTACATCCAAGCTCGATCAGATGATTTAATATTGGTTTGCAATGTGTCTTTAAACAATTTTTATCAATTAATAAAGTTTCTGCAGCTCCACAAATACTGACATTTCTCATTTTTGAATTTTTTACGACTTTTATAGCTATTTTTAAATCTGCTTCTTTGTCTATATAAACGTGGCACAAACCATCATAGTGTCCAATAGTCGGAACTATAGATTTTTTTAAAACTTTTTTAATCAAATTTTTTCCACCTCTAGGTATAATTATATCAACATAATTTTTCATGTTTGATAAAAGGTAATCAACGTTTCTTCTATTTTTTTTTTCAATAAATTGAATGTAGTTTTCATTACATTTTTTTTGTTTAAGAGCCTTTTTAAAAAGTCCTGCTATAATTTTATTAGAATTAAACGCTTCTGATCCTCCACGCAAAATTACAACATTTCCAGTTTTAAGACATAAAGCAGATACGTCGGCAGTTACATTTGGTCTACTCTCATAAATTACACCAATAACACCAATAGGTATAGATACTCTTTTTATAATCAATCCGTTAGGCCTTTTCCATGAAGACAAAGTTTTGTTTAATGGATCTTTAAATTTAATTATTTCCTCGATTGAATTTCTAATTTGTTTTATTTTTTTATTATCCAATCTTAATCTCTCAATAAAACTATTTTTAACTTTTTTAGATTTGGCATTAGTTATATCTTTTTGATTTGAAATTAAAATTGATCGTGAGTTATCTTTAATGTATTTGCTAAATAGTTTTAAAACAGAATTTCTTTTTTCAATGCTAACATTAGATATTTGACGAGAAGCGGCTTTGGCTTTTTTACCTATTTTATCCATATATAAATTTTTTAACATTTTTATACCTTCACTAAATCATCTTTATGAATAATTTCTTCTCTACTAGAATATCCTAATATATTTTTTATTTTGCTACTATGTGAACCTTTTATTTTTTCAACTTCAATTGAAGAAAAGGAAGTCAATCCTCTTCCACATTCAATATTATTTTGATCTTTAACTAATATATGATCACCTTTTTCAAAACTTCCATTAATTCTTTTAACACCTGCTGGCAATAAACTTTTTCCATTTTGTATTGCTTTAACAGCGCCTTGGTCAATTATCACCTCTCCTTTTGGTGCTATAGATCCAATTATCCATTGTTTTCTAGCATCGAGTTTAGAAATTTTTGGTAAAAACCATGTGCATTTTTCGTTATTAATTATTTTTTTTATAGGATTTTTATAGTTTCCATTAGCTATTGACATATAGCAACCTGATAATTGACAAATTTTTGCGGCTTCAATTTTAGTTTTCATGCCACCTGATCCATAAAAATTTTCAGTTTTCGTAGCATATTTTTTTATTTTTTCATCTATCTCTTTTACAGTTGTAACTAATTTTGTTTTTTTATTTTTTTTCGGATTATCAGTATAGAGGCCGTCAACATCAGAAAGTAAAATTAGACAATCGGCACTAATTATTTGAGCTACTCTTGCAGCAAGTCTATCATTGTCTCCATATTTTATTTCAGTAGTAGCAGTGGTATCATTTTCATTAACAATCGGCACAACATTCATTTGTAATAAGTTATCAATGGTTCTTCTAGCATTTATCGACCTTCTTCTTTGCTCAGTATCATCCAAAGTAAGAAGTATTTGTGAGATTTTTATTCCACTTTTATTAAAAATTTTTTTATAAAAATTCATCAATTCAATTTGTCCTATAGAAGCAACAGCTTGGCTTTTATCAACTTTTAGACCATTTTTCTTAATATTGAGATATTCACAACCAATAGCAATGGCTCCAGAAGAAACAATTACAATCTGTTTATTTTTTCTAATAAGATTTTTTATATCTTTAGCAAATTCTTTCAACCATATATTTTTTGGTTTACCTTTTTCATCAACTAATATTGATGATCCAATTTTAATTACAATTTTTTTAAATTTATTAATGTACATAACCAAATAAAGTTTTTTTAAAATTTTTTATTCCTGTGTGTTTAAGAGCAGATATTATATGAATTTCTTTTTTAATCCTTCTTTTAAAAATATCTATTTTTTTATTAATTTCATTTTTATCCATCATGTCAATTTTGTTAAAAACAATTATTTCTTTCTTTTTTACAAGTTTGTTTCCATATTTAAAAAGCTCTTTTCTAACTTTTGAATAATTTTCTAACAAGTTTTCATTGGTAATATCAATTAGATGTAATATACTTTTACATCTTTCTGTGTGCCTTAGGAATTTATCTCCCAAACCAATTCCTTCATGAGCGCCTTCAATTATGCCAGGTATATCAGCTAAAGTTATTTCTTTATTATCGTAGCTCACAACTCCAAGATTTGGATTAATTGTAGTAAAGGGATAGTTGGCAATTTTTGGTCTTGCGCTTGTAAGCACAGAAAGCAAGCTTGATTTTCCTGAGTTTGGCATTCCTATAATACCAATATCAGCAATTACCTTAAGTTGTAACCAAATCCAGAAATTTTCACCTTTATCTCCATTCGTTTTTTTTCTTGGAGCACGGTTTGTAGAACTTTTAAATCTTACATTTCCTAAACCACCTTTACCTCCGTTAGCAATAGTTATTTTTTGTTCAGATTTTATTAAGTCTTCAATTAATGTATTATTATCTTCCTCAAAAATTTGAGTACCTACAGGAACTTTTAGAATTAAATCTTTTCCACTTTTACCGGTTCTTTTCTTTCCTTTCCCATCTTCTCCTCTTTCTGCTTTAAAATGTTGTTGGAATCTAAAATCAATTAAAGTATTTAAATTTTTATTGGCAACAAATACTACTGAGCCTCCGCGTCCACCATCTCCTCCATCCGGGCCTCCAAATTCAATAAATTTTTCTCTTCTAAAGCTTGCAGATCCTGCCCCACCGTCGCCTGCTTTAATATATATTTTTGCTTGATCTAAAAATTTCATAATCTAACTACAATAAAATTAATTTTGAAGTTATAAGAACTAACTGGGGATAACAGAAACAAATGTTCTGTTTAATTTTGATGTTTTAAACTTAACTTTTCCTTTTACTAAAGAGAATATTGAATGGTCTCGACCCATACCCACATGATCGCCAGGATGTATTTTTGTTCCTCTTTGTCTTACTATAATGTTTCCAGGTACAACTAATTGTCCGCCATACCTTTTAACTCCTAGACGTCGACCCGCACTATCTCGTCCGTTCTTTGATGATCCGCCTGCTTTTTTTGTTGCCATATTTTTTACCTATTAAATATTATCACTTTTTTTTTGTTGTTAAAGGTTTCTTTTTAGGCTCTTTTTTTTCAATATTATCAGTAGCTTTTTTTTCTTTTGCCTCGACTTTTTTTAGTGATTTTTTAATTTTTTGTTTTTCATCTATTTTTGATTTTTTTGCTTCAGACATTTGTTCTTGTCTTGCTTTTTCACCTTTAACTATTTCTTTAGTTATTTTTTTTT
>CEUZ01106246.1_pt1 | contig 14948 bp, 16 predicted proteins | sample 361511 | NCBI WGS metagenome assembly CEUZ01 (sample SAMEA2622822, study PRJEB7988) | marine metagenome | biome: marine biome (ENVO:00000447); feature: surface water layer (ENVO:00002042); material: "saline water (ENVO:00002010), including plankton (ENVO:xxxxxxxx)" | depth 5 m
TAAGAAAGATTTATTTAAACTCTCCCATTTATAATAAAAAAATATCAAAAATTGACGATAAAGTTATAATATACAAACCAAGCCAAAGTATTTTAAACTGTTTAATTAAATTTGATAAAAAAAAATATAACATTGAAGACTTTTCATTAAATTCAATTTGGAAAGATTCAGTAAATTTAAATAATAATAATTTTAAAAAACTTCACAGTTTTTTTTGGTTATTTACTCTTGATTTAAAATCTTCAAAAAAAACTACTCAAAATATTATTTTAAATTGGATTGAAAAAAATTACAATTATAAACAAAATGTTTGGGATTTAGATATTTTATCAAAAAGGATTATTGCATGGATTTCAAACTCAAAATTAACTTATGAAAATTCAGATACAAATTATAAATTACATTTCAATAACTTAATAAAAAAACAAACTAATCATTTAATATATGAAATAAAAAGATCAGAAAAATTAGATGATAAAATAATTGGTAGTACCGCTATAATTTTAGTAGGTTTGACTTATGGAGATGTATTTTATCTTAAATTTGGAATTGATCTTTTAAAACAAATATTAAATTTTTCTTTAGACTCAAGCAGCTTTCCTAAGTCCAGAAACCTTAGACAACTAGTACTATATTTAAAATATTTAATTGTAATAAGAGAACTTTTAAAAGAATCCCAAACAAATATTCCTGATTTTTTAGATGAAGAAATTTTTTACTTGGGTAAATCATATGATCTTTTATGTGGTAATAAAAAAAATGGAATATTATTCAATGGAAACTTTGAAGACTCAAATAAAGAATTTGATGACTATTTACATTTTCATAAATATAAATTTAGAGACGATACAAATGAAGTGGGAGGCTATGTATTTTTAAAAAATAAAAAATCTTCATTAGTTATTGATCTCGGAAAAGCTCCTGAAAAAAAATTTTCAAAGGATTATCAAGCTGGATTATTTTCTTTCGAATTTAGTTTTTCAGGTGAAAAAATAATTACAAATTCAGGCTATTTTCAAGATTATAAACATCAACTAAATATTATATCTAAATCTACAGCTACACACTCTACCTTAGTTTTAAATAATAATTCTATTGTAAAATTTCAGAGAGATAAATATGGACATATGGTGGTAGGTAAAAATTTTAAAGTTTTCAATAAAGAAGTAAGTTCTGAAAAAAACTTTTGGATAATAAAAGCTTCACACGATGCTTATTCTAGATCTAATGGTGTTATACATGAAAGAAAACTTCAGTACTTTCATGAAAACTGTATCCTAAGTGGTTGTGACAAACTAATAAAAACAAAAAACTTTAAGCCTAGTAACTTTGAATTAAGATTTCATTTACTTCCTCAAATCAAGTTAACAAAGTTATTAAATAATGAGTCTATAATTATTGAAAGCAATAACGCTGGTTGGAAATTTACTTGTAAAAATAATAATATAGATATTGAAACTGGATTATATTTTGGAATTAAAAATAAGTATTTAGAAAATAAAAATATACTTATATCTGGAATAACTAATTCTGAAGAACAAAATATTTTATGGGAACTATCAAAAATATGAAAGTTAAATCAGCAATAATTTCTGTATCTGATAAAAATGAACTTAACAAAATTTTAAAAGTATTAAAAAAATATAAAGTAAAACTAATAAGTTCTGGAGGAACTTATAAAAAAATTAAATCACTAGGATATAAATGTATAGAAGTTTCAGATTTTACAGGATTTCCTGAGATTTTAGATGGTAGAGTTAAAACTTTACATCCTAAAATACATTCCGGCATACTATTTAAAAGAAAAAAAAATTCTCATAAAAAGATCTTAAAAAAACTTAATTTTGAAAATATAGATTTAGTTATTGCTAACTTTTATCCTTTTGAAAAAACAGTTAATCTTAACAAAAAACATAATGAAATAATTGAAAATATTGATATCGGTGGCCCAACTTTAGTTAGATCGGCAGCTAAAAATTATAATGATGTTGTTGTTATTACAAAGATTAATTGCTATCAAAAATTTATTGATGAATTAAATTTATTTAATGGAAGCACTTCATTAAAGTTCAGAGAGGAAATGTCTAAAATTGCTTTTGGAGAAACAGCTGATTATGACTCGGCAATTTTCAATTATTTTAATAACTTTTCAAAAGAAAAAATATCAGAAAAATTAATTTTTAAGACAAATTTAATTCAAAAATTAAGATATGGTGAAAATCCTCATCAATTTGGTGCCATATATGGTGATGAAAAAGATTTTAAATTAAAAAAATTACAAGGAAAAGAATTAAGCTATAATAACTATAATGATATTTTTGCTTGCTTAAATTTAACAAAAATATTACCAAAAAATAGAGGAACTGTAATAGTTAAACATACAAATCCATCTGGTGTATCGGTTGAATTAGATCATTTGAAAAGTTATTTTTCTGCTATTAATTGTGACCCAATAAGTGCTTTTGGAGGAATTGTGGCTTGTAATTATAGGATTAATTTACAATTAGCTAAAGAAATAATTAAAAATTATTATGAAGTAGTTATTGCAGATGGATTTGATAAAAAAGCAATTAAAATATTTAAAAATAAAAAAAATCTAAGATTAGTTGATAGTTCACAAATTAAACTAAACAAATATAATAAAATAGTTTCTGGAATAAATTCTTTTTTGTTTCAAACTACTGATAATAAAATTTTTGATAAAAAAAATTTTAAAGTAGTCTCAAAAGTAAAACCTAATAAACATTTAATGGAGCAGCTAATGTTTTCTCTAAATGTATGTCGTTCTGTAAAATCTAATGCAATTGTTATTACACAAAGTAATAAAACATTAGGCATAGGATCTGGGCAACCGAATAGACTTGATAGTTGCAAAATCGCAATAGAAAAAATGAAACAATTTAAACAATTCAATGACAAAAGTCCTATCGTTGCTGCTTCAGATGCTTTTTTCCCTTTTGTTGATGGAATTGAAAGTCTTGTTCAAGCTGGTGTTTCAGCTATTGTTCAACCTCATGGTTCAATTAGAGATAAAGAAATAATAAAATTTGCAAATGATATGGGTGTTGTCTTGGTATTTTCAAAAACAAGACATTTTAATCACTAATTTATTTTATCTATTTTTGCAGCTAAAACAAAATCACTTTCATGCAATCCTTGAATTGCGTGAGTAAATATTTTAATTTTTGCATAACCCCATCCAAACCATAAATCAGGATGATGACCTTCTTCTTCGGCAATTTCTCCTACTTTATTAATAAAGCTCTGACTATCTAGAAAATTTTTAAATTTAAACTCTTTTATTAAATAATAAATTTTGTTGTCATCCGCTTTTACTTCCCAACCATCAACCATTTTTAAATACTTGTGAATTTCTGTTATATCAAAACCAGGTATACCACCTTCACAAGGTATGCATTTTTTTTTTGATAAATCTTCTTTCATATTTAATTAAATGGAGCGGGCAATGGGACTTGAACCCACGACCTTCTCGTTGGCAACGAGACGCTCTACCACTGAGCTATGCCCGCTTATTTTAAAGTATTATAGATAGAGAGTTTTTAATTTGCAAGCAAGAGATATTAATTTTGCTAGATTAATTAAATTAATACAAATTAATTTATTTTAGATTTTAAAGATCATCTAACTTATTCAAAAAATCAAAATAATTACTATAATTTTTGCTACTATTTACTGAATTATCATATATTGGTTTTTTAACTTGGTACAAACTTACTGTTTTTATAGGCTTTGCTGATTTGTAAAAATTAAAAATATTTTCATCCCACTTCATGTTACAAAAATCAAATAATTTCCTTGTTACTTCACTTTTATTTTTTACTAGATCATCGTATTTAAGATCGTAAATAAATTCGCCATATTTTTTTTTCCAATATTTCATTACATTTCTGTAATTAATAACATATCTTAAAATATTTGTTTCATTATAACTCCAATCTAAATCTTTGCCTCCAAAAGTATTTTTATAAAGTGAGAGACAATTATCTTTAACATTTCTACTAATATGAATTACTTTCGAATTTGGAAATAATAATTTTATAAACCCAATCCAATAAAAATTTGGTGGCATTTTATCTATAAATATATTTTTATTACTTTGCGAACTATACTTTTGACCTATCTCATTTGAAATATTAATTATTTGATTGTTCATTGTTTTTTTATTTAATAAATTTGATAAAAATTCTTTATTAAAAATTTTTTCGCGAAAAAAAATATCTAAAAAAATTGACTCTCCAAAACCATAAGTGTCTTCTACTGAAGATAATAATTGATGAACTAAGGTTGTTCCTGATCTAGGTAATCCTACAATAAATATCATTTTTTTTTGAAAAAGGTCACTAGTATTTGATATTTTTAGGTTATAGTTATCAAAAATTTTTTTTACATTTTTGAACTTTAAAATTTCATTTTTGATAATATTTTTATCAACACTTTTATCCTTAGTTTCATTAGCGATTTTGATAAATTCAACTGATTGAGCGTACTTTTTTTGATCTTCAAAAGATTTACCAATAGCAAAATTAATAAATGATTTGTGAAAGTCGTTAAAATTTAAATTTTTAATTTTATTTAACATTATTTTTTGATGAAAATCATTTAATGCATAATCTGTGAATGTACTTAAAACGTAATCTGTTCCTCCGATCAAAGGAAATAACTTACTATGTATTAATAAATTTTTTTCAGCAAGTTCATAAAATTCTTTTTTATTTGTCAAATGACCAAGATCTAAATAAGTTTGACCCAATAATGTTAAAGCATCTGCAAATTTTACATCTTTTTCACAAACTTTTTTTAAAACTTTAGCCGCTTCTTCATATTGTTGCTGTTCTCTTTTTAATTTACCGATTGCAAATAAAGTATAAATATCTTCTGAATTAATTTTAATTGCTTCGTTTAAATTTTGTTCTGCTTTATCTAATTTTTTCAGTTTAATTTGAATTAGTGCAATATTTGACCTCAAACTGACTTCGTTAGGAAATTTGTTTATCCCATCAATAAAAAATTTTTCTGCATCTTGATTTTTATCTAGTTTTGATAATGATAAACCAAGTAAATTATAATATACCGCTATATCTTCTCCGGTATTAATTAAATTTTTTGTTTTTTTAACAACTTGATTCCATTTACTTTCTTTAAAAAGTTTGTCTAATTCTTGTAATTCTTTATTCATTTTTGTATCATTATCGCATTATGGATATATCAAATAATTTGCCAACTAAAATCCCTATTTTTCCGCTATCAAACTTTATAGTTTTTCCTGAAACCACTGTGCCACTTAACATATTCGAAAAAAGATACCTTAAAATGATTGATGACTCTATGGCATCAAATAGAATTATCGGAATGATACAGCCAAAAAAAACAGGTAACTTAAAAAAACCCGATCTATTTGATGTAGGCTGTGTATGTAAAGTAATTAGTTTTAATGAAACGGATGATGGCAGATATATAATTATTATTAAAGGTATTAATAGATTTAAAAAAATTGATGAAATTGAGAATACAAAACTCTACAGAGAACTAAATGTTGATTATGAATTATATAAAAACGACGAAAATATAAATCAAGATAATTTTGAGTTTTCTAAAATTAAAAAGATAATGAATGAATTAAAAATACTATTTGAGAAAAGGGGTTTTGAAATAAATTGGAAAGATCTTGAAAAACAAAATGTTTATCAAACTTTATCTGCACTATCAATGGCTTCACCTTTTTCAATTGTAGAAAAGCAGATACTTTTAGAAACAAAAAATTTAGAGGAAAGAAAAATAAAATTTGAAGAAATATTAAACACTTATAATACAGAATTTGAGAATTCAAAAACTGTACAATAATTAAAAATTTCCTTTATTTGCTAAATTAATACCTAGCTCCTTTAATTTTTGATTATTATTAATATAACTAAAGATATTTTTTGAAATTTTTTTTGGAACGAAATTTTTATTAAACCTTATAAATTCATAAATAAAATCTATACCAAAAGAAAACATTGAATTGTAATTTTTTGATTCATTCTCAAACTCTCTATATAAATGCTTATCAACATTTAATCCTAACTCAATTTTTTTATCTAAAATTTCATTTAATTTTATTATATCTCTAATTGTCATATTAAATCCTTGTCCAGCAAGTGGATGAATTGAATGAATTGAGTCGCCAAAAAAAAGAATATTTTTATAATAATATTTTTTTGGTAATTTTAAACTTAAATTAAAATTTTCAACTTTTTCAGAAGATAATATTTTATAACAAGGATTAAATTTTTTAATTAATTGAATAATTTCATCGTTTGATATTTTTACTCTTTTTTTAATTTCAAATGAAAAAACTACTGAAGTAAATTTATTTGATAGTGGTAGATATGCTATCGGTCCATATTCTGTGAAAATTTGTCTAGCTATATTATTTTTAACTTTTTCATGTTTAATAATAGTTGTGAATGCTTTGTTATGATAATTTTTAAAAATCTTATTTTTTAAAAACTTTTCTGTCAATACATTTGAAACTTCACAATTAATAATTAAATCAAATTTTTTTTTATTTATTAAAAGATTTAAATCAGAATTTTTTTTTATGTGTTTAAATGAAATAAGTTTATTTTTACTAATGTTTGATTTTATTAATGAAATTAGTTTATTATATTTTATCATATTAAAAAGTACTTTTGAATCTTTACTAAATAGAATTTCTTCGTTAATTTTTTTATTTTGGATTAAAACTTTTATTTCATTTATAGGTTGAGTTTGTTTAGATATATTTTTAAAATAATTATTTAAATAATTTAAATTATAATTAGTTATACCTAATGTTCTTGTCTTATAATTCGATTTATTTGATTTTAAAGAATATATTTCAGTATGAAAATTTTTTTTAGATAAAATATTAGCCAAAATCAAGCTGGTAAGATTATTTCCAATTAAACATATTTTCATAAAATTTTTTAATTTTACCAATAATAATTAAATGGTACAAATCAACAGATTTGATTCATTTATATGATATTTGCAAATTTTTTAACAAAAACTAAAGAATTTTTAATTAGAAGAATTGCTGAACTTTTCGGTTTAATAGTTGTATTTTTTGCTTTATCAATATTAATTTCACTTGCAAGTTACTCACCTAATGATCCTAATTTTATCATAAATCAATCTAAAGATGTCCAAAATTTATTAGGGTATAGAGGAAGCATAGTTTCCGACTTCCTTTTTCAATCTGTAGGTTTGATTGCTTTTTTAATACCAATTACATTATTTTTTTCAGGTATAAATATTTTAATTTATAAAAGACATATTGTATTTATCGATAATTTATTTTTTTGTGTAATATATATTATTTTTGGTAGCCTTTTTTTCTCATACTTTAAAGATGAATCTTTTTTTCTAACTGTAAATGGCAATGGTGGTTTTGTTGGTCTATTTCTTACAGATAGTTTTTTAGTTTCTATTTTAGAGATTAACAATAAATTTTCCTATTATATTTTAGCTATTATTATTTTTTTTATATTTTTAAAAAGTATTAATTACAAAATTTCTCAAACTAAAAATTATTTAAAATTTTTAAAAAATTTAAATTTTTCTAAAAAAAATAAATATTTTAGAGAAGATGACTTTTTAAAAGAAAACACATTCCAGGAAGCTCCAGGAGAAGATAAAAGAATACAAGAAAGTTTACCGTTCGAAAATCAAATCAATAAAGATACTAAAAAATTTATCCTTCCCGATTTAAAATTTCTTAAGTTACCTTCTAATAATGAAAAAGTAGCAAAAAAAAATGAGAATATTAATGAGGAATTTCTTGAAAAAGTATTAATGGATTTTGGTGTTGAAGGTAAAATAAAAAAAATAAATTATGGTCCAGTAGTTACTCTTAATGAGTTTGAGCCTGCCGCTGGAGTTAAAGTTTCAAAGATAATTAATTTATCTGAAGATATTGCAAGAAATACAAGCTCTGAATCTGCTAGAATTTCTATTATTCCCAGTTCTAACAGTATAGGTATAGAATTGCCAAACATAACTAGAGAAAATGTTTATCTTGGAGAAGTTATTAAAGATTCTCAGTTTAAAAAAAAAGATATCAAACTACCGATAGCTTTAGGTAAAAGCATTTCAGGAAGCCCAGTTATTGGTGATCTAAGTACAATGCCACATCTTTTAATTGCTGGCACAACAGGGTCTGGAAAATCTGTATGTATTAATACAATAATATTATCTCTGCTATATAGACACACGCCTGACAAATGTAAGTTCATTCTCATTGATCCAAAAATGTTAGAACTATCTACCTATGAAGGTATTCCAAATTTATTATGTCCTGTAATTACAGAAGCAAAAAAGGCAGCTTCTGTTTTAGGATGGGTCGTAAAAGAAATGGAGAATAGATATAAATTGATGACTAAAGTTGGTGTAAGAAATATAGATGGATATAACTCTAAACATAAAACTTTTATGCCTTACATTGTAGTGATAGTAGATGAAATGTCAGATTTAATGTTGGTGTCCGGAAAAGATATTGAAAATTATATTCAAAAACTCTCCCAGATGGCTAGGGCCGCAGGAATACATATCATTATGGCAACTCAAAGACCAAGCGTAGATGTAATTACAGGTACAATAAAAGCTAATTTTCCAACTAGAATCTCATTTCAAGTTTCATCAAAAATTGATAGCAGAACAATTTTAGGTGAGCAAGGAGCTGAACAGCTTTTAGGTAGAGGTGACATGTTATTTATGTCTTCAGCAAATAAAATAACAAGAATACACGCTCCTTTTGTTACAGAGGATGAAATTGAAAAAATAAATAATTTTTTAAGATCTCAAGCTGAACCAAATTATGTTGATGAGATCTTAAAATTTTCTGAAGAATTAGATAGTGATATAGATAATTCTGAATTGAATGATAAAGATGAGCTTTACCAAAGTGCTTTACAATTAGTAAAAGGCGAAGGAAAAGCTTCTACTTCTTTTCTTCAAAGAAAACTTCAAATTGGTTACAATAGAGCAGCAAGAATTATCGACATGATGGAAGAGAACGGCGTAGTAAGTAAGGCAAATCATGTAGGTAAAAGAGAAATTCTTAAATGAAATTTTTTTTTTTTCTTTCAATAATTTTTATTTTATTTCAAAATAATTTAAATGCATCAAATAAAGAAAATATTCTAAAAAAATTAAATAAAATAGAAAATATAAGCTTTAATTTCATTCAGACTATCAACGGAAAGGATGAAAAAGGAGAATGCGTAATTAAATATCCAAAAAAAATATTTTGTGAATATGAAAAGAGAAATAATAAAATCTTAGTATCAAACGGTTCTAGTCTTGTAATTAAAAATGACAAACAATACTATCGTTATCCAATAAAAAAAACTCCTTTTGAATTTCTTTTAGACAAAAATTTTTTGATCAATAAAATCAAATCATCAAATGTGGATGAAGTAGAAGATAAATACTTATTTTTTCATATTAACGAAAATAATAACAATATTAATATTTTTTTTAGCAAAGAAAACTACGATTTGGTTGGTTGGCAAGTAGAAGATGTATATCAAAATTTAGCAATTACATATATTTTTAATTCTTCAATTAATAATATTATTGATGAAAAGCTATTTAAGCTTCCTAAAAATGATTAGTTTTACTCAAAATTAATCGATTCTTCTTTAAAGATTTTCATTCCTCTATTTAAGTAGTTTTTGAGAGCATGTTTATGATCTAATGAGCAAGTGTGAACCCATACTTTTTTTGAATTAAATTCAAAACATATTTTAATAGCTTCAGATAACAAAAATCCTCCAAATTTTTTACCAATATAATCTTCAAGTAATCCAAAATATGCAATCTCAGATTTGTTTTCTGAAAAATCATGAATTGTCTCAAAATATCCAACTAGATCTTCATTTAATTTCAAAATGTAAGTATGAACATTTTTATTCTCTAAATATGACATCCATTTAAAATTATCCCAAACTAATCTATCTACCCACCTATGATGCTTTCCAACATTTTTATAAAAAAATTTATTTAACTCTATATCTGGAGGATCAACTTTTTCTAATAGTAAATTCTTTTGTGGAGATTTAACTTTATTTAATTTATTTAATGAATTTATTTCTAAATAATATCTATCTATTTTCAAAACTATTGGACCATTCTGCCAATTTTTTCCCCTCCAAATAAATGAAAATGTAAATGAGGAACTTCTTGTCCTCCATCTTCACCAATATTTGAAAGAGTTCTATATCCTTTGCCAGTATCAACGGAAATCCCCAGCTTTTTAGCAACAATGTTTATTCCTTTTAACAGTCCAACCATTTCTTCTGGTAATGCGTTTTGGCTAAAATCATCAAGATCAATATATTTACCTTTTGGAATTACCAATGCATGTATTTTCTTTTGGGGATTGATATCGTAAAAAGATAGAACAAATTCATCTTCATAAATTTTATTACAAGGAATTTCTCCTCTAAGTATTTTTGCGAATATATTATTATTATCGTAACTCATTTTTTTCTCTTATTTAATTCTTCCATTACATCTTCAATTTTAACATCGTTTGCCTCTAAATATATTATCAAATGATAAAAAACATCAGCAGCTTCATGAATTTTATTCGTATTCTTTTCAACCGCTTCTATTAATTCATTCATTTCCTCCAAAACTTTTTCTTTACTTAATGATTTATCTCTTAATAATTCATTAGTATAAGATCCATGAACTGGATTATTCTTTCTATCTCTTGCAAGTTTAAAAAGGCTTTCTAATGTACTAAGCATACTACTAAATCCTAACAGGTATTCCTTTTGAGTCCAAATATTCTTTAGCTTCTTTTACAGAATATTTTCCATAATGAAATATAGATGCTGCTAAAACTGCACTTGCTTTACCAAGTTTTATTCCATCAACTAAATGATCCAAATTCCCTACTCCACCGGAAGCTATTACTGGGATATTTACATTCGAAGATACTTTGGACATCAATTCAACATCATAACCAACTTGGGTACCATCTCTATCCATCGAAGTAACTAATAATTCTCCAGCGCCATTTCTTTCCATTTTTTTTGCAAATTCTATCGCATCAACTTCTGAATTATTTCTTCCGCCATGAGTAAATATTTCCCATTTGTCAGTATTTTTCTTAGCATCTATAGCAACAACAATGCACTGAGATCCAAATTTTTTTGAACTTTCTATAACTAATTCTGGGTTTTGAACGGCCGCTGTATTAATAGAAACTTTGTCAGCTCCACAGTTTAGTAATTTATTAATGTCATCAATACTTCTAACACCTCCTCCAACCGTTAAAGGTACAAAACATTTTTTTGAAGTTTTCTCGACAACATCGTAAATAGTATCTCTATTCTCATTTGAAGCTGTAATATCTAAAAAACAAATTTCATCAGCTCCACCATCACTATAAATTTTTGCTTGCTCAACAGGATCACCAGCATCCTTTAAATCAATAAAGTTAATGCCTTTTACAACACGTCCATTTTTTACGTCTAAACAAGGTATTATTCTATTTTTAAGCATCTTCTTTCACTAACTCTTCCAATTTAATGTCACCATCATATATGGCTTTACCAACTATTATACCTTCAATATTTTTTAAGGTCTTAGCTTTTTTTATATCATCAATAGATGAAACTCCTCCAGAAATTATTACCGGAGAATTTGAAATATTTGCAACTTTTAATGTTTCGTCAAAATTAGGGCTTTCCTTGGTGCCATCTTTATTAATATCTGTAAAAATTAATCTACTAATTCCAAAATCATTTACCTCTTTTAAAAATTCCAAAGTTGATTTATTTGAGCTCTCTGTCCATCCAGACACAGAAAGTTTTCCATCTTTTGCGTCTAAGCCTAGAGCGATTTTATTTGGAAATTTTTCACACGCTTCTCTTAAAAAATTTATGTCTTTAATAGCAGCACTTCCTAAGATAACTTTTTCTACACCTGCGTCTAAGTATTCTTGAATATTTTTTAAATTTCTAATCCCACCACCAATTTCAATTTTAAGATTACATTTGTTGATTATTTCTTTAATAATATTTAAATTAAATACTTTTCCAGTCAATGCACCATCAAGATCAACAATATGTAAATTTTTGAACCCATGTTCTTTATACTTTTTGGCTTGATCAACAGGAGATATTTCATACTCTGTTTTCCTTTCAAAGTCTCCTTTTACTAATCTCACACACTTACTATCTTTTATATCTATAGCTGGAAATATTTTCATTTTTTTTTACAAATAAATATATCGTGTTCAATTTCCCATAAAAAATTATTTTCTTTGCACCACTCAACTAAAGTATTTTTATTGGGATAATTTTGAAAATTGCCTTGAAAAAGTCTTATATCATCTATTAAAACACTAACATTTTCAAATTTATTTATATACTTTTTAATTACTCCTAGTTCTTTAAGGATTGGAGTTGCGGTACTTTCACTACCAAACGTTTTAGTATTTCTTAGATGATCTTGACATAAGTGTGCATCTAAATAAATACAAACATTTTTAAAATTTAGATTTTTTAAAATAACTTTTTCTAAAAGATCCTCACTTTTACCATTCAAAAGCTCTACATTTTTTAAACTTTTCAATTTTTTTTTTGATGAATCAAACAAATTTTTATCTGCCTCAATCGAAATAATTTTTTTAGATATTTTTGATAATAACTTAGTTGTTTCTCCATAATAGGTACCGGTCTCAATCCATAAACTATCATTCACATTATTATTAATTAGAACTTGATGTTTAATAATATCAGGTGAAGGGGGTGAAAAATTTCTAGACCTCCAGTTTTTAATTGATTTTCTATTTTTGATAAACCAGATAAAGTGTTTTATACTTCTAAATTTCATTTAGAGATTTATAAAGTTGTCAATTATTTTTAATCCAATTTTATCACTCTTTTCAGGATGAAATTGAGTTCCATAAAGATTTTCTTTTTCTACAGAACAAACAATATTTGAGGAATAGTCTGTTGTTGCAGAAATCACATTTTTATCATTTGGTATAAACTCATAACTATGAACAAAATACATATGAGAGTTATTTTCTATATCTTTAAATATCCTACTGTCTTTAACAATATTTATTTGGTTCCAGCCAATGTGAGGAAGCTTATATTTTCCATTCTGATTATCTATCTTTGTAACTTTTCCAGAGATCCAGCCAAGCCCTTTTGTTTCAATCTCTTCATAACCAATATCTGCAAACATTTGTAATCCTACACATATTCCTAGTAATGGTTTTTTATTAGTTATCGCAAATTCGTTTAAGACATCAACTAAACCATTAATTTTATTCAACCCATCAACACAACTCTTGAAAGAACCTTGTCCTGGCAGAACAACCTTATCACTTGATTTAATTTTTTTTAATTTTGAAGTTACTTCTATTTTGACTTTGTCTTTAGCAACTTGTTTAAAAGAATTAATAACGGAACTTATGTTGCCCGATTTATAGTCAACAATTGTTATATTCATTAAATTTTATAATGAGCCTTTAGTAGACGGTATAATGTTTTTAGTTCTTGGATCTATTTCTAAAGCTGATCTTAAAGTTCGAGCCAATCCTTTAAAACATGATTCAATTATGTGATGACTATTATCACCGTAAATATTTTCTATGTGAAGAGTAACTCCTGCTGCTTGAGAAAATGCCTGAAACCATTCTTTAAATAACTCAGTATCCATTTCACCAAGTTTTTCTACTTTTAATTTTACCTTCCAAATTAAGTAGGGTCTATTTGATACATCTACTGCAACTCTTGAAAGTGTTTCATCCATAGGTATCATTGCATGGGCATATCTTTTTATGCCTTTGAATTTATTGGATGCTTTTTTTAAACATTCTCCAATGGCAATACCTGTATCTTCTGTTGTATGGTGAAGATCAATGTGAGTATCTCCTTTGGCTTTTACATTTAAATCTATTAAAGAATGTTTAGATAATTGCTCCAGCATATGATCTAAAAAACCTATACCTGTATCAATTTTATATTTACCCTTGCCATCAATATTTACATCGACGTTAATTGATGTTTCTTTTGTTTTTCTAGTAATTTTCGCTTTTCGTTTCATTATTAAATATAGGTATATATAGATTATTTGCCGATATCAATATTTGTAATTTGGCTCTTGAACTATAAAAAATAGTATCCACCTAAGAGTCATGACAACGATAGCATTGGTAAGAAAAGATAATCAAGTAGTAGTGGCTAGTGACGGGCAAGTTAGTATGGGAAATACTGTAATTAAAAAAACTGCAAATAAAGTAAGAAAGATTGAGAAAAGAAATGTGATTGCTGGCTTTGCGGGATCTACCGCTGATGCATTAACATTATTTGAAAGATTAGAGTCTAAACTAGAAAAACATGCTGGAAATCTAGCAAGATCAGCAGTTGAATTAGCAAAAGATTGGAGAACAGATAAATATTTAAGAAGATTAGAAGCATTAATGGCCGTTGCCGATAAAGAGAAAAGTTTTATAATTTCAGGAACAGGTGATGTTTTGGAGCCAGAAGGAGATGTAATAGGCATCGGTTCAGGTGGAAATTATGCGCTAGCAGCTGCAAAAGTTTTAATGACTACTAAAATGTCTGCCGAAGAAATTGCAAAAAAAGCTGTAGAAACTGCTTCTGAAATTTGTGTGTTTACAAATAAAAATATTTCAATTGAAAAAATATAATGGACAAATCAAACGTAACTACTCTAATTCCAAAAGAAAAAAAAGAAAAAAAAAACACCCTTTCAGACTCTTTGTCTCCTAGAGAAATTGTATCTGAATTAGATAGATTTGTTGTTGGACAGGATAAAGCAAAAAGATCTGTTGCTATAGCGTTGAGAAATAGATGGAGAAGACAAGCAATTGAAGGGGAAATGAAAGATGAAGTTCTTCCTAAAAATATACTTAT
>CEUZ01084448.1_pt1 | contig 14934 bp, 10 predicted proteins | sample 361511 | NCBI WGS metagenome assembly CEUZ01 (sample SAMEA2622822, study PRJEB7988) | marine metagenome | biome: marine biome (ENVO:00000447); feature: surface water layer (ENVO:00002042); material: "saline water (ENVO:00002010), including plankton (ENVO:xxxxxxxx)" | depth 5 m
GCGGAGCATTCTGAAGGATTGATTGCTTTAAGTTCCTGCATTCGTGGCGAGGTAGCTCATAATGTGAATCGCGAAAACGTTCCCCGGGCCACAAAGGTTGCGGCTAAATATGCCGAAATTATGGGGCCAGAAAATTTCTATCTCGAATTACAAAATCACGGGCTGGAAAACCAGGACCGGATTAACAAGGAAATTATCGGTATAGGAAAAAAACTTGATATCCCGATCGTTGCAACCAACAACTGTCATTATCTTGATAAGGAAGATTTTCGCGCTCATGAAATCCTCCTTTGTTTGCAGACGGGAAAAACGATCAGTGATCCTTATCGTATGCAATATCCTGCGCCGGAGTTTTATTTTAAATCCCCCCAAGAGATGACTGAGTTGTTTAAGGAAACACCGGAGGCCATTACAAACACACTAAAAATTGCGGAACGTTGTGAATTGGAGTTGGAGTTCGACAAGCTCAACTTGCCCGATTACCCGGTACCGGAATCTTATACTCTGGAAACCTACCTTGAAGAGATATCACGCAAGGGACTTACAGACCGGTTCATGGAATTGGACAAACTGGAAATCGACTTTGACCGATCCATCTATGAAAAGCGTCTGGAAGAAGAGTTGGGAATTATCCAAAGGATGGGATACCCCGGCTACTTTCTAATTGTTTGGGACTTTATCAAGCATGCGAAAGAACAGGGTATTCCTGTCGGCCCGGGTCGGGGTTCGGCAGCGGGTAGCGTTGTGGCTTATGCCTTGAAAATCACGGATATTGATCCCATGCAATACGGTTTACTGTTTGAACGTTTTTTAAACCCAGAACGGGTGAGCATGCCCGATATCGATATTGATTTCTGTATGGATGGACGTGATGACGTTATCAAATATGTAACGGAGAAATATGGTGGCAACCAAAACGTAACTCAGATCATCACCTTTGGCAGTATGAACGCCAAGGGAGTAATCCGTGATGTGGGCCGAGTGCTCGATATGACTTATGGTGAGGTAGATAAACTAGCGAAACTGGTGCCAAATAAACTGAATATCACTTTGGATGATGCCTTCAAGGAAGAAAAACAATTTGATAAATTACGAAAGGAAAATACCAAGATAGCAGAACTGTTGGATATAGCCAAGAGTCTGGAGGGCTTGCAGCGCCATTGCTCAACCCATGCGGCTGGCGTGGTGATCTCTTCAAAGGCTTTGACTGAATTTTGTCCACTTTACAAAGGCGGTAACGACGAAGTAGTGACGCAATACGCGATGGGGAGTGTTGAAAAGCTTGGTCTGTTAAAGATGGATTTTCTTGGGCTTCGCACATTGACAGTAATCAATAACGCGTTGAGGTTAATTAAACAATCCCGGGAAAAAGATTTGGATATCAGCATGATTCCCTTAAACGATGATAAGACATTCAAGCTTTTATGTGATGCCAGAACTCTAGGTGTTTTTCAGTTAGAAAGCTCAGGTATGCGTGATCTTTTGAAAAAACTAAAGCCAGACTGCTTTGAAGATATTATTGCTTTACTTGCTATGTACCGCCCCGGTCCACTGGAAAGCGGAATGGTGGACGATTTTGTAAAGCGGAAGCACGGAACAATGGAGTTGAAATTTGATCTGCCGCAATTGGAAAACATCCTTAAAGAAACTCAAGGCGTGATTCTCTACCAAGAGCAGGTTATGAAAATAGCCAGTGTTTTATCAGGGTTCAGCTTAGGGGACGCGGATTTATTACGTCGAGCAATGGGTAAGAAAAAACCCGAAGAGATGGCCGCGCAACGAGAAAAATTTATGGAAGGAGCCCAAGCTAATAAAATAGAGTCTGGAAAAGCACGAAAAATTTTTGACTTGATGGAAAAATTTGCGGGTTATGGGTTTAATAAATCTCATAGCGCCGCTTATGCGCAGGTTTCTTACCAGACGGCCTACCTCAAAGCACATTACCCATTAGAGTTTTTTGGCGCTTTGATTACTAGTGATATGGACAATACGGATAAAGTGTTGCGCTATATTAATGATTGTCGGGAGATGGATATAACCGTCCAGCCTCCAGATGTGAATTTAAGTGATCGTGATTTTTCAGTTTCGGATAACAAACTCGTGTTTGGCTTAGGCGCTATAAAAAATGTTGGTTCTAAAGCCATCGATAATATTATTGAAGCGCGCCAGAATTTAGGAAAATTTAAATCACTGATTGAATTATGTGAAAGTGTGGATCTTCAATTAGCTAACAAGCGCGTTTTTGAAAGTTTAATAAAGAGCGGTGCCTGTGATTCACTTGGGTCGAGTCGAGCGAAAATGTTAAAAGATCTTCAATCCTCAATGGAACAAGGTCAAGCTAAGCAGCGTGACAAACAACTTGGGCAATCCAGTATGTTTGATGTTTTTGCCGAAGATGTGGTTGTGGAAAAAGATAATGGAGATCATGTGAATGAATGGAATGAGATGGACCGATTGAAGTTTGAAAAAGAAAGTATTGGGTTTTATATAACAGGACATCCTTTAGACCGATTTGGCAAGGATCTTGCCTGGTTTACCGATGCGACATCGGCATCGGTTGCAGAATCTGGAAACGGTAAAGCGGTCAGTATTGCCGGTGTTCCAATCAAGCATCTGCCAAAAACTACCCGTAAGGGAGATAAAATGGGCATCATTACGCTGGAAGATTTACATGGATCCATTGAAGTGATTTTGTGGCCTGAAATTTATGCTAATGTGGAATCTCTTTTGCTAACAGAAGAACCTATACTGGTGAAAGGTCAAGTTGATTCTGACGGCAATATCCCAAAAGTGATTGCCAAAGACGTGTTCCCATTGATCCAGGCCAAGCAACGATTTCAAGGTAAGGTGATGATCCATTTTCGGACGTTAGGATTGGAAAAAGAAACACTCTATGCTGTTAAAGAAATTTTGGCCGCTAATAAAGGAAATAATGATACAAGGTTGCATTTTATCTCGCCGGATAATGAGGAAAGAGTAGTCACTGTTTCTGAGGACCTTCGAATCCAGCCTTCAGATGAGGTTATTGAGCAAATCCAATCTTTATTGGGTGAAGATGCGATTTTGTTTGAATAAAAAGCCCACATTTTTTTAAAATCTGATTTAGCTTCCCCATTAATCATTTCTGACTAACTTAAACCATTTTACCAGTATTTTAAAACCGATTTCATGACTCAAATTTTGGGCGAGTTTATGCCATAATGATCATTCAGTCTTGAATAGTAAAATCACAATTCATAAATGATTTTTATAGTACTTTAAAGATATGGAAGTTAAAGAATTTGCTTTGAAATATTTTAGTGACACCTTGTCCAATGGTTTAACGGTTGTTACTGTCGAAATGCCGCACATTCACACTATGGAAGTGGCTATGTTCGTGCGTGCGGGGTTGCGCTATGAGAATGCACAGAATAATGGAGTTTCACATTTTCTAGAGCACATGTTGTTTCGTGGAAACTGTAAATATCCTAATTCGATAGCATTAAACATGGAGTTTGAAAATATTGGTCGTGATCTTAGGGCTTCAACTTTGGGGGAGTACACCCAGTATGGTTTTAGCCCTCATATTTCGCAATTAGATAAAGGGTTGGAATTGTTTTCGGAATTTTTCTCTTCGCCAACTTTTCCGGAAATTGAATTGGAGCGGGAAATAATCCTTGAGGAGTATCTTGAAGAGCTCAATGAAGAAGGTGTAAACATTGATATAAACAATCAGGCCTGTAGTTTGTTGTATCCAGGCACCCCAATGTCTTGGCCGACCATTGGTACAGAAGAAACCATTAAGGCTATCACGAAAAATATGCTGCAGGAATATTTTAAAAGTCACTACATCCCTGGAAATATGGTGCTGGCATTTGGGGGTCCGGTTTTTCATGACCAAACATTGGAGCTAAGCCAAAAATATTTTTCAAGTTTTGAAAATGGATCTAAACCCTTTTCCAAAAATCATTTTATTGGAAGCATTGTTGAAAAACAGAATAGGCCGGGACTTCATTTTCAGAAAGATTCAGATAGTCAGGTAGAGTTACAGATTTGCTTTCGTACTTGTTCTTATAATGATCCTGATTTTTTGGTTTTGGCTTTAATAAGCCGCATTTTTGATGATGGTTTTACTTCAAGGCTTCAACGGGTGCTCAGAGAAGAGAGAGGCTTGGTTTACTCTGTTGAATGTCGGGCTACTAGTATGTCAGATCTAGGAACTATGGATTTCGATGTTACGGTAAGGCCAGAAAAAGTATTGGAGGTGACCGAGATTTTACTAAAGGAAATTAAAACTTTTTCAAAGGAAGGACCGACCAAAGACGAACTTGCTCATTGTAAAAAGAGGTATTACTTTGATCTGGAATCAGAGTTGGATGACCCGTATAAGCAGGTGGTGCGTTATGCTTTTCCTCATTTATACTCCCGGGAAATGTCTTTGGAGGAAGAAAAAAATTTTATTGAATCTATTACTGCTGAAAAAATATTGTCAGTATCCGATAAGGTCTTCGATTCGAAAAATATCAATTTTATTTTAGTGGGTCCCTATACTTCAGATTTAAAATCCCAAATTGAAAAATTGATTCATCAATTCTAATTTTTACATTCTGATATGCGCTTTCTTTTTCTTCTTCATCTTATATTAACCATTATAATTTTATTTGTTAATGGGGGTTGTTCTGAAAACATTGAAGATTGTTTAAAAGAAGGGAGCTGTAGTCCAGTAATTAATGTTGGTAATTATAGTGGGAGTGTAACGGATGATCCTTTTGATCCATTTTGGGATGGAGAACAGTCACCAGATCCAGTCACCATTGAATTAGGTCCGCAAATGATCACTAATCCAAAATGGCCTAATCCATCGATCAAACAAGTATTGATACGTGCCATTAAAAACGGTGATGCTTTGGTGGTGATGCTGGAATGGCAAGACGATTCTCAGGACGGTAATTTCGAACATTCGTCTTTATATGTAGATCGTGCAGCCATAATGTTTCCTGTCCAGTCAGCAAAAGAGCCTCCCTTGATAACGATGGGTGAGCCAGGAACTCCGGTAAATATCTGGCAATGGAAATCTATTGGTGGTGAAAAAGGGCAGCCGGGAGTGAAACAAAAGCCCTCGCTTACTTACAAAACAGTTGAAGATTTAAATGCAGAAGGATTTAGCACATTAACTTATCAAAGTTCGCAAAATGCGATGGGGTTTGGGGTATGGAAGGAAGGTAGGTGGCGTTTGATTTTCAAACGTGATCTTGTCAATGGCGACCCCAATGATGTTCAGTTTCGTCATTCTGTTTTAATGGCGGTGGCTTTATGGAATGGGTCGAATCGGGAATTAAATGGTCAAAAAGGAATAGCGGGTTGGATGTTGCTTAAAATTAGTTGACGGAGTTTGTTTCTCGATATTTTTTTTCCAAATTCATTTGAAATTTTTTCCAAGGCGCCTGCAGGGCCGGTACCAACTTTTCTTTTAATTCGTTAGGAACGTAATTAATTTTTTCAACTGGCCATTCTTCCACCTTTTTGATATCCAAATTTTCCTTTTTATAAGGCTCAATTAGGGCTTCTTCAAAACCATATACCAGGGCAGAAGAGTACACACGATGATATTGTTCCTCGACGCTCTCTTGGGAATGTAATCCTTTGATAAATTTATTAAATAAGTTTTGAATAATAGGCTCTGCATGTTCAATGAAATCCGGTTTCAGTGCAGCACGTAAGGTCATGTAGGTAATTAAAACATCCTGAAGGAGGAATTTTAATTCGGAGCTTTCTTTTTTTGGGGGTCGAATTTTTAAATTTAAAAGCTCCTTTAATGTTTTTATATTGCGGATCATATCGTAAATAATTGATTCTTCCCAGCTTGCTTTGTTCCACACGAAAAAAGCTCTGACGAAGTTTGCCTTCCCATTAGTATCCCACATTTGCAATGCGGTGGTGGGTCGCACTTTGTTAGAGTATGGGATAATCTCTCCCCATTTCGGATTAACCAGGTTTACACCATAGCGTCCGAAAAAATCTGTAAAATATTTTTGGTAAAGTCCCATTAAACATTCAAAGTTTTCTTTTTTATCTAAGGGGCTATTTTGAGGCAGGCTTACGATAGAATAAAGACGGACGACATTGGTTCTAGCTTCTCCATCATCCAAGGCAACCATATAAGATCCGCCCCACATTCCAGCGGTAATGGTAACACCCAAATCATACTTCTCATGCAATTCTAAAGAAATATTAGATGCGACTTCTTTAAAAAGATTATGCAGGTAATACAGATTAATTCGTTGGTTTTGGGAGTAAAGATGACCGGCAAGGGCTTTATAGTCCATATTCGTTAATCCGTAACGGCGCCCTTGCTGGCAGAACTTACAACCTTGGCATATTTTGCCAACACACCCTTTTTATATTTAATTTCTTTTGGTGAAAAATTATTTTTTCGATTTTCTAGTTCTTCGTTAGTTAATTCAACATCAACTCTATTTTTTTCAATATCAATAATTATGGTGTCACCATTTTTTAATAATGCAATGTTTCCGCCTACCTGGGCTTCTGGGGCCACGTGACCGATAACAATCCCATAAGTTCCTCCAGAGAAACGACCATCAGTAATGAGTGCCACTTTATCACCTAAACCTTTGCCTACAATGGCAGCCGTGGGTGCCAGCATTTCACGCATACCGGGACCACCTTTAGGGCCTTCAAAGCGGATGACAACAACATCGCCGGCAACTATACTGTCTTCAAGAATTGCATCAAGACAATCTTCTTCGGAGTCAAAAACTTTTGCTGGTCCAGTAATTCTACGAGTTTTTACCCCGGAAACTTTTGCAACTGCTCCCTCCTCACAAAGATTGCCTTTTAAAACCACGAGATGCCCTTCTGTTGACTTGGGTTTATCAATAGGAAGAATGACATTCTGATTTGTAAGCGGCTGATCGGGAATTTCCTCTAAATTCTCTTTAACCGTTTTACCTGTGACGGTGAGACAATCTCCGTGAATCATCCCCGCGTTCAGCATCATTTTCATTACTTGTGGGATTCCTCCGGCATGGTGCAGATCAACGGCTACGTATTGTCCTGAGGGTTTTAAATCACAAAAAAGTGGGATATTTTTTCGAATAGATTCAAAATCATCGATCGTCAACTCCACATCAGCTGAATGGGCGATTGCAAGTAAATGCAATACGGCATTGGTAGATCCACCAATGGCCATGATAACTGCAATCGCATTTTCAAATGCTTTTCGAGTCATGATATCTCGAGGAAGAATATTATGTCTTATCATGTTCATAAGTGTTTCTGCACAGAGCCCTGTGTTGAGTTCTTTTTCTTTATCTTCATTTGCCATTGTTGAGCTGTAAGGCAAACTCATCCCCATTGCTTCAAAGGCAGATGACATAGTGTTAGCAGTGTACATGCCACCGCAAGAACCGAATCCTGGACAGGCATGTTTTTCAATTTCAGTAAGTTGATTTTTATCGATGGTTCCGGCACCGAATTGGCCTACCGCTTCAAAGACGCTTACCACGGTAAGATCTTTTCCATCCAGATGACCGGGTTTAATAGTTCCTCCATAGACAAAAATTCCAGGGATATTAAGCCTCGCCATACCAAGCATGGCTCCTGGCATATTTTTGTCACAACCACCGATGCAGAGGACCGCATCCAAACTGGCGCCTCGGCATACAGTCTCGATAGAATCAGCAATAACATCACGGCTAATGAGAGAACATTTCATGCCTTCTGTACCCATTGAAATGCCATCACTGATAGTGATTGTGCCAAAGGTTTGTGGCATTCCTCCCTCTTTACGAATTTGATCGGCTGCAATATCCGCCAATTTACCAAGCCCAGCATTGCATGGAGTAATATCACTTTGTCCGTTTGCAATACCGACAATGGGTTTTTGAAAATCATCATCTGAAAACCCGACAGCCCGGAGCATAGCTCTGTTTGGTGCCCGTCTATCTCCCTGCGTGATGGCATGGCTTTTAGAGTTTAATGATTGTGATTTTTTGGACATAAATATTTCCTCAAATGAAAAGAATCATTCCCGCTTAGGAACAAGTATTTTTTATATAAGATGGTTTAAAGGCTGATTATATTCCTGATTCTGCAATACGATTCAAAATGGGACGATTAAAATATCCATCACCATTATTCGAATGTGAGATGGCGTAGTATACAGGATGTTCTGTTGATTTTAAATGGGCTTGAGAACCGTTAATTTTGATTGCATGTTTAAAAGAAATAATTGGTGTTTTTCTATCTTCCTGCCAGGTTTTTCTAGAGTAAACAGATTTGTCAGATAAAAAAGCTGGAAGCCTGTAGGCGCGCTGAGAATATAGATAGTCCAATTTTAAAAGGTCTTTATTTTTGCTAGTGATCGCCGGAAAAAATGCTTCTTTAAAAACTTTATATTGTTCATCCAGAGACATAGGATTCATAAATAAACTTTTGGATTCGTAGTGTTGCAATAACTTGTCAAATAGTATTACAGGGTCCATTTCTAATAAAAGGTTAGAAATGGAGAACCGAAAACGTTTTGAATTATAAAAACGATCGAAAATATCAGCGAATTTTTTCAAATAGTCCATTTCGTCTGCATTAAGGTCTTTGTTGGAAATAAGCTCGTAAGGTGGTGTAGATTGAAATTGGTATTTGTATAAAGGGATAGAATCTTTTATTGGAGCGCCAGGGAGAAATTTTAAAAAACCCAATTGCAGTTCATGTGGTCGTAGAGAAAGAACCTCTCTGAATGAATTCAATATTTTCTCTAGGTTTTCACCCGGAAGGCCAAATATAAGATCACAATGAAAATGAATTCGATCTTGATCTACGAGTTGTTTGATAGTTTTAAATAACTTTTTGTTGTTTTGTTTTCTATGAATTTCTTCTTGGACTGTTATATCTGTTGTTTGAATTCCAATTTCAAACTGGAACATACCTGCTGGAACGGTTTGTAAGAATTTCAAAATACTTGGGGTGAGAATATCGCCAACTACTTCAAAATGAAATTCGCAGCCTTTATATTGGCAAAGCCACTCCATAAGAGTTTGCATGCGACTGGGTTTTAGATTGAAAGTGCGATCAACAAATTTAATTTTTTTGACACCGGCTTTTATTAGGCCTTTTATTTGTTTCTTAATAATGTTGTTGTCAAAATAGCGAACGGTTTTATCGAGAGCAGAAAGACAAAAGGAGCATAGATAAGGGCAGCCTCGCGATGTTTCGAAATAAACGATACGATTTTTAAGTTGAGAGTAGTCTTCATCAATATAGGCAGCAGAAAGGTCAGGGAGGTCTGATCCATAAGTTTTCCAGCGATTTAAAACTTCTTCTGAAGGGGTTTGCCCCTTGTTGATAATTTGTAAATATTCCAACCATTTTTTTTCACCTTCACCTGAGATAACAGGGCAGTCGACCGATGTTTCAGTTTCAAAGGATACCTCCGGACCGCCAATAACAATTTTTAAATTCGGATTTTGTTTTTGTAAACGCTCTATCAGCTCGAAGCTTTGACTTCGATTCCATATATAGATACCCACTCCTAAAATATCCGGTTTGAGTTTTTGAATTTCTGAAGCTATTTTCCAAACCGGTTGGTTGATAACATATTCCTTGATCCAAACGTTTTTGTATCCTGCATCTCGAGCAGCATTTCTTAAATATCTAAGCCCTAATGATGAGTGGATGAATTTCGCGTTTAAGGTTATCAATCCTATTGAGTTCTGCAAAACAATCCTCTATTGCGGTTAAAAAATATTATTTTCGCCAAAATATGATCGAATAGAAAGAATTAATTCATTGCATTAAATTTAGATGTTTAAAGATTGCAGATAAAAAGAGGATTATGCCGGTTGGCAAATTTTACAAAAAAATGTAGAGCGACCTGACTGAACAAGGCGGATTATAGGATTTGAGCATTTTGGACATGGTTTTCCTTCTTTTCCATAAACAGAGAGACTTACTGAAAAATAACCTTTAGATCCAATGGGATCAAAAAAATCCTTCAAGGTCGTGCCTCCTTTGGCAATGCTTTTGTTGAGTACTTCTCGAAGGCAATAGATCCATTTTTCCCATTGGGCCAATGTGATTTTCCCAGATTGCTTGTGTGGGCGAATTCTTGCATGAAAAAGGGATTCGCAAGCATAGATATTGCCCACTCCTGTAATCTTCTGTGCATTCATAATAAAAGATTTTATAGAGGTTCGGCTTTTTCTGGCCAGGATTTTTATGTTCTTAGCATTCATTTTTTCAGAAAACGGGTCATAACCTAGATTGTCTATCAACGGATGCTTACCAGATATAGGTACCCACGAAATGCTGCCAAAACGACGCGGATCAACAAAATGAAAATAGGTTTTTTCAGGAAATGTAAAAATAGCATGCGTATGCTTTTCTTGTGGTTCTATGGTGGACTGCAAGGTGACACGGCCGCTCATCCCTAAATGCATCAACATCGACCCATCAGAAACTCGAAATAAAAGATACTTTCCCTGGCGGGTGATATCTTGAACTGTATTATTGGTTAATCCTTTTATTAAGGATTTTTGCGGAATAGGAAAACGGAGATCTTTGCGGAAAAATTTGACGCCCTGACAAACTTTGTTTTTAACTAGAGGTAAAAGTGAACGACGAAGCGTTTCTACCTCAGGCAGTTCTGGCATAGGTTAATTAATATTTTTACAATCTTTTTTCGAGGCTCTTTTTATTTGGGACATTTTTTAAAGGCCTGAACAAAAATTCGAATTTTAAATCAGGTGATTAGAAATTTTGTTTTTAGGATTCTTTATCTTCTTTTTTCTCAGCAGGCTTTTTAGAGATCACTACCTTTGCAGATCGCAGTATTCTTCCGTTTAAGGTGTATCCCTTAGAGTATTCCTCAATCACGGTATTTTCTTCATATTCTTCCGATTCCTGCTGGTTAACCACTTCATGTAAATTTGGATCGAAAGGTTTTTCTAATGCTTCGATAGGTTCAACTTTATGATTTTTCAAAAAGTCGCTGAACTGTTTCTGAATCATTTCCACACCCTCTTTAAGGCTTTCAAGGGTTGCATTGGGTGCTGTCATAGCCCTTTCTAGATTGTCTTCGATTTGCAGTAGTTCTTTGAGAAGTCGTTCATTGGCAAATTGCACAAAATCTTCTTTTTCTTTTGTGAGACGCTTTTTAAAGTTATCCAGTTCGGCTTTTTCACGTAGAAAGGTATCTTTTTGCTTTAAGATCTCTTCATCCTTCAATCGGATTTGTTCTTCCAATTGTTCGAGAGGACTTAGCTCCTTAGCCGCTTCTTCTTTTTCTTCGTCGTCAGATGTTTTTTCCTCAGCAGGTTCTTCTTCCAGTTTTCCTCCTAAATCCTTTTCAGGTTCTACCTCATTCTGGTCGTCCTCAGTCTTAGTTGTCATAAATCTTTTTTATACTCCTTGGTTTTCTGAAATTAATTTTGATACCATCCGCGCTGTATTGTTTACCATTGAGATTATTTTTTTATAGTCCATTCTTTTTGATCCGAATACAGCTAAGGTTCCTACTTTTTCCGCTCCCAGTTGGTAATTTTGAGCGATCAAGCTACAATTTCCCATTTCCTCTTGCAGGTTTTCTTCCCCAATAAGAATAGTCATTCCCTCATGATCCAAACATAAATCAAGTAAGTTTATTAACTTTGTTTTTTCTTCGAGGGTTGTCAATAAAGTTTTGATTCTTCCAATATCTTCACTAAATTCGGGTTGATCCAGAAGGTTTAAAGCTCCTTGTACCAGCAATTCATTATTAGAATCCTTGAATAATGCGGCAGTAAGATCATGTGCTTTTTGAGCTAGCTCATTGTAATGGGCTTTTTCCAGGCGCAAACGCTTTAAAAGCTCATTGCGAATCCACTTTATGGGTTTACCACTAAACTCATCATTTAAATAATTGGAGATAGAAGTCAGTTGGTCTTGGGTAAGTTCTGCATTTATTGGCAGGATTTTATTTTGTAATATTCCGTGCTCTGTAAAAAATACAGCTAAGGCAGCCTGAGGCGCGATCTTAGTGAACTCGATATGCTTAAAGCAGGTCGTTGAAAAACCGGGGAGCATGACAAGTCCAGTTTGCTGTGATCCCGTGGACAAATTATCGCACGCTTTTTCTAATACGCTTTGTAGGTTTTGTTTCCCTGAAGGGTATTCAAAAGTTTGAGTTTCTGAAAGAATTTCTGCTTCCATTAAGAAATTTTGTGGACGCAAAAGATGGTCTACATAGAAACGATAACCCTTGTCTGTTGGGATTCTTCCAGCAGAGGTATGAGGTTGACTTAAAAAACCATCATTTTCTAATTCGGCCATCGCACCCCGTATGGTTGCCGGACTTAAATGTTCAGGGTGAAGCTTTGCAATGGTTTTTGAACCAACAGGTTCTGCACTTTCAATATATTTGTCGATGATTGCAAAGAGTATGGTTTTACTTCTTTCATCGAGCATGGGTAAGTCCATAAAAAATCTATATTAAATAGTAATTATATTTACACTTAACGTTGTTTAAATAAGTTAACAACCCAGAAATTTAATGTCAATATTCGAGAGGTTTCTACCAAACAAGTTCGTCAGTTTTATTTGGGAGCAGCAATGGGTGCAAGGTCAGGTTTTTTCTCCACAATCTGTGTGCCAATTCCATCTTCTGTGAATATTTCCAATAATAAGGCATGTTGAATTCGCCCGTCAACAATATGGGTTTTATTTACGCCGGATTTTAGAGCATCCAAACAGCAATTCACCTTTGGGAGCATCCCATCTTTAATCACTTTTTCTTTTATCATCGAGCCAACTTCTTTTTTGGTAAGTCCTGTTTGAAGTTTACCCGTTTTATTTTTCACGCCTTCTGTGTCCGTCATTAAAATAAGTTTTTCGGCCTTAAGTGCTGATGCAATTTTTGAGGCAACAAAATCCGCATTAATGTTTAAAGTCTCTCCATTTTCCCCTTTACCAATTGGCGCAATTACCGGAACAAATTCGTTTTTGTCGAGTGTTTCTAAAATACGTGGATTGACCTGGGTAATTTCACCGACCAATCCAAGATCAATGATTTCGGGATGGTTCATTTCGGGTGATTGTTTTTTTCCTTTGCTGTGACGTTTTGCCATTATCAGGTCACCGTCTTTTCCTGTGATACCCACCGCATTGCCGCCATGTCGATTGATAAGGGAGACGATTTCCTTATTTACTTTCCCCCCCAACACCATTTCTACCACGTCAATGGTTTCCTTGTTTGTTACGCGTTGCCCTTCAAAAAATTGTGATTTTATCCCAAGTGCCTTCAAGGTTTTGTCTATTTGAGGGCCTCCTCCATGAACGATGACTGGATTGATCCCTATGTACTTCATCATTACGATATCTAGGGCAAAGTTGTTTTTTAAACCTTCTGAGACCATAGCATTGCCTCCGTATTTGATAACGAAAGTTTTACCATAGAATTTTTTGATGAAGGGGAGGGCCTCCAACAGGATTTCGGCTTTTTGGATGAGTTTTTTCACGTTAAGGATTATAGGATGTATCGACTTAAATCTTCATCTTGAATAATGTCTTTTAATTTTTCCTGGATATAAGCTGCATCTATTGAAATATTTTTTTCTTCAAGATCAGGTGCATCGAAAGAAATATCCTCCAGGAATTTTTCCATAATGGTTTGGAGACGTCGCGCACCAATATTTTCGGTGCGTAAATTTACCAAGGCAGACATTTCCGCTATCTGGTCAATCGCATCTTCTTTAAAAGTTAAATTAACACCTTCTGTTTTGAGCAACGCTGTATATTGCTTAACTAAAGCATTTTTAGGCTCTGTTAATATTTGAATAAAGTCTTCCTTGGTGAGTGAATCCAACTCAACGCGGATTGGAAAACGCCCTTGGAATTCTGGAATTAAATCGGAGGGTTTTGATGAGTGGAATGCTCCCGCCGAAACAAAAAGAATATGATCCGTTTTAACAATCCCATATTTGGTGTTTATCGAGGAACCTTCAACAATAGGAAGTAAGTCGCGTTGGACTCCTTCCCTTGAGACATCGGGTCCGCTTGTGCCTTGATTTGAACGACCTGTGATTTTATCAATTTCATCAATGAAGACAATTCCATTTTGTTCGACACGTTTTAATGCTTCTTGGATTACCGCATCTTCATCTAGTAGTTTTTCTGCTTCTTCCTGGCAAAGAATTTTGAAAGCTTCGGGAACTTTAAGTTTACGTTTTTTTGTTTTACTTGGCATGATCGAACCAAGCATATCTTTTAAATTATTTCCCATTTCTTCCATTCCCGCTCCAGATACAACATCAATCATGGGTGGGCGTTTTTCTGCGACATCGATATCCACTTCCCGGTCATCTAGGTGTCCGTCCAAGAGCATCTGTTTGAACTTTTCGCGAGTCTGTTCGTAATGCAGCTTTCCATTGGGGTCCGAATCGAATCCTGTTTTTCCGGCATGGCCTGGCGGCGGCGGTAAAAGCAGATCGAGCAGCCTTTCAACTGCTTGTTCGCGTGCTTTTTGCCTGACCTCTTGCTGCATTTCTTCCTTAACCATGGTTTTGCTAAGTTCAACAAGGTCTCGGATCATTGATTCAACATCACGTCCTACATAACCGACTTCTGTGTACTTGGAGGCCTCTACTTTTATAAACGGGGACTTTGCCAGCTTCGCCAAACGCCTTGCTATTTCAGTTTTTCCGACTCCTGTGGGACCAATCATAAGAATATTTTTAGGTCCAACCTCATCTCGTAACGAGTCCGATAGCTGTTGTCTGCGCCAGCGGTTCCTCAATGCAATAGCGACGGCCTTCTTGGCTTTATTTTGACCTACAATAAACTTATTCAACTCCTCTACAATTTGTTTTGGAGTTAAGGAAGCCAAGAAATTTCCTTCCTGGGTATTTGATTTTTCTTCTGGCTGAGTCAATGTTGTTTCGTTCATGGACTACAATTCTTCAATGG
>CEUZ01081141.1_pt1 | contig 14902 bp, 17 predicted proteins | sample 361511 | NCBI WGS metagenome assembly CEUZ01 (sample SAMEA2622822, study PRJEB7988) | marine metagenome | biome: marine biome (ENVO:00000447); feature: surface water layer (ENVO:00002042); material: "saline water (ENVO:00002010), including plankton (ENVO:xxxxxxxx)" | depth 5 m
TTTAGAATTTTTTCAGCTTTTTTAGTTCTGCAACCAATTATAATTTTATCTGGTCTCATAAAATCATTTATTGCTGCCCCTTCTCTTAAAAATTCAGGATTAGAAACAACATCAAAAGATTTAATAGAATTATTTTTTTTCAGAGAATTTTCAATCCGTTTAGATGTTCCAACGGGAACAGTGGACTTAGAAACTACAACAGTATATCCTTTTATTTTTTTTGATATATCTTTTGAAACTTGATCAACAAAACTTAAATTACTTTCGCCATTTTTTTTTGGTGGTGTCCCAACGCAAATAAATATTACATCTGAAGTAGAAATATTTTCTGAAAATTCATTTGTAAAATTTAACCTATTACTTTTTAAATTTTTTCTAAAAAGATCCTCTAGTCCTGGTTCATAAAAAGGTATTTTTCCAAATTTAAGATCTCTTAATTTTTCAGTATCTTTTTCAATACATATAACATTAAAACCAAAGTCTGCTAAACAAACAGCTTGGACAAGACCGACGTATCCTGCTCCTATAATAGTTATCTTCATTATTATTTAATTAAGTGGGATCGAATATGTAAAAAGAAAGGTTTCTGTTCCAGGATTATTTTCATCAAGACTAGCATTAGACAAATGGTGAACTTCAGCTCCTATTCGACTTCCGTTTTTTCTTCTATATGCTATATCCAAACCCGACCTAAATTCAATTATATGCCCAAGTTCTTTTCCATCACCTTTTTCGTACAATCCTGGAGCAAAACTAGGGGTTATCACAATTTTATCAGTTAAGTAAAGGTCAATTCTAATTCCAGCATAAATATGAAAACCGTGATCCGTATTTACTAAACCGCCAACCATTGGTTTAAATGGGCCGTATCTAGTCCCATGCCTATATTCTATATTAAATAATCCTGATGTTTGACTATCATTCCAGTCCCACGCACCTGCGCCAAATGTAAGTAAATTTTTGTCATTCTTTTCACCAGCAATAGAAATTTTATTAATAAAAAATAAAATAAAAAATAAATTAATAATTAAAATTATTTTTTTTAACATAATTTAAATCAAGCAGCGCTTTTTAAAATATTTTCAAGTTCTTTTGCTGCAGTTTCTTTATCTAGTTTTTTCATAGCAGCAAGTTCTCTAGCTAATCTATCTAAAGCATTCGAATAGATTTGTTTTTCACTAAAAGAAGCCTCATCAAAAGAATCTTTTTTATACAATTCTTTTAATACCTCAGCTATAGAAACTAAATTTCCTGATAAAATTTTTGCTTCATATTCTTGTGCTCTTCTGCTCCACATTGTTTTTCTTTTCTTTTTACTTTTTGATTTAAGAATTGTTATAGCGTCATTAAGCCTATTTGTTGTGCTTAATTTTCTTAAACCCAAACTTTTAATTTTTTCAACAGGAACCCTTAAAACAACTTTTTCATTTATTGATATTATAAGAATTTGAATTCGTTTACCGTTAATAATTTCTTTTTTTATTGCTAAGATTTTTCCTGGTCCATAAGAAGGGTAAACAACATAATCTCCTTTATTAAACTTCAAATTAGCAACTTTTTTCTTTACCATTTATTCTCCTTTTCCTGGATTTTCGCTAAACTCATTTTTTTTATCTTTTTCTTTTGCCCATTTTTCTTGTTCTTCTTTAGTATAAGATTCTTTTTTCTTAGATATATTTGGCCACTTTTCTGAAAAGTCTTTGTTTATATCAACCCAATCTTTTGCATTTTCGTCACTATCAGGTGTTATTGCTTCAACTGGACATTCTGGTTCGCAAACTCCGCAATCTATACATTCATCTGGATGAATAACCAACATGTTTTCTCCTTCATAAAAGCAATCTACAGGACAAACTTCTACACAGTCAGTATATTTACATTTAATACATTTTTGATTAACAACGTAGGGCATAAAGTAAAAGTTATATTATATCACAAATTATTATAGTTTTGGGTATTTTCTTCGTTACAAATCTGTTTCAAAACATAAGGTAAAATGCCACCATTTGTTAAATATTCAAGTTCTTTTTTGCTATCAATTCTTAGCTTTATTCTAATAATTTTTTTTTCTTTATTTTTATATTTAATTAAGCACTTTATGATTTTGTTAGGTTTTAAATCTGTTTCTAAATCTAAAAAATCAAAAGTTTCTGAACCAGAAATTTTAAGATTTTTTACATTATCTCGTCCTATAAATTGCAGTGGCAATATCCCCATTCCAATTAAATTAGTTCTATGAATTCTTTCAATAGTTTCAAATAATACTGCTTTAACACCTAATAAACTAACACCTTTTGCTGCCCAATCTCTTGAAGAGCCAGTTCCGTATTCCTTGCCAGCAATAATTACTGATGGAACATTCATTTTTTTATACTTTCTTGATAATTCATAAACAGAAGGAATTTCCATATTAGAAAAAATTCCTCTCATCATAACTTCATGATTTCCTCTTCTTGCACCATAAGTATTAAAATCAAAAGCTTTAACTTTATTTTTCTTTAAATATTTTGAAGTAAGCGAATCTATTTTTATTCTTCCAGCAGGAGAGATATGGTCGGTAGTAACAGAATCGCCTAAAAGAGCAATAACTCTAGCATTTAAAATATTATTAATTTTTTTATTGTTTATTAAATCAAAAAAAGGTGGTTTTTTTATATATGTGCTTTTTTTTGACCATTTATACAAATAAGATTTAGCAAGTTTAGTTTTTTTGTTCCATTCTTTTTCTCCTTTAAAAATTTTTGAATATCTTTCTTTATAAATTTTTGGTGATAAAATTTTTTTCAGAACTGAATTAATTTCATTTTGTTTTGGCCATATATCTTTTAAAAAAACTTTTTTATTATTTTTGTCTAATCCAAGCGGTTCTTTGTAAAAATTAATATTGATATTCCCGAATATTGCAAATGCAATAACTAGGGGGGGTGAAGCCAAATAATTTGCTTTTACTAAAGAATTAATTCTTCCTTCAAAATTTCTATTTCCTGATAATACTGAACAAACTTTAAGTTTATCTTTAATAATTTTTTTTTCAATTTTGTCCTCAAGAGGTCCTGAATTACCGATACATGTTGTACAACCATACCCGACTAAATTAAATCCTAAATTATCTAAATATTTTTGTAAATTTGCTTTCTTTAAATAATCGGTTACAACCTTACTACCTGGTGCTAAAGAAGTTTTAACCCATGGTTTTGTTTTTAATCCTAACTTACATGCTTTTTTTGCTAACAATGCTGCAGCAACCATTAAATTAGGATTAGAAGTATTTGTACAACTAGTAATTGCTGCAATAGAAATACTTCCATTGCCAAAATATTTATTAGATTTCTCCTTTAAATTATAATTTTTTTTAAAATTTTTTGATACTTCAGGTAATTTAACTAAATCTTGTGGTCTTTTTGGACCTGCTAATGATGTCTCAATTTTATCTAATTCAAAAATTATCTTTTTATTATATTTTATATTTTTATTACTTTTTTCATTAAATAAATTTTGTAATTTTAGATACTTCTTTACCAAGTTAATATGCTCGTTGCTTCTTGCAGTTAATTTTAAATAATTAATTGTTACATTGTCGACTGGAAAAAAACCGCATGTTGCTCCGTATTCTGGAGCCATATTAGAAATAGTTGCTCTATCAGGTAAGGAAAGATTTTTTAAGCCTTCTCCAAAAAATTCCACAAATTTTCCTACAACATTTTTTTTCCTCAAAAGATTTGTCAAACTTAATACTAAATCGGTAGCCGTAACTCCTTCCTTTAATTTGTTTTTTAAATTTATTCCTATAACTTCTGGAACTGTTATTGATATTGGTTGATTTAACATAGCTGATTCTGCTTCAATTCCTCCAACTCCCCAACCAAGTACTCCCAAAGCATTAATCATAGTTGTATGACTGTCGGTTCCAACTAATGTATCAGGATAAACCAATGTGCCATTAGTTGTTTTCTTATCAAAAACAACTTTAGCCAAATATTCTAGATTGACCTGATGGCATATACCATTTCCAGGAGGAATAACTTTAAAATTTTGGAAAGATGACTGGCTCCATTTTAAAAAGTCATACCTTTCTGAATTTTCTTCAAATTCTCTTGAAACATTCTTTTTAAGGGCTTGATTGCTACCAAAAAAATTTACATTTATTGAATGATCTACAACTAGATCTACAGGAATAAATGGGTTAATTTTTTTTACATTTTGTCCCATTTTAGAGATTTTATCTCGCATAGCTGCTAAATCTACTATTGCTGGAATTCCAGTAAAATCCTGCATTAATATTCTTGAGGGTTTAAAAAAGATTTCTGATGATTTAGAGTTTTTTATCAAATTTTTAATTTGATCCAAATTATCAATTTGGTTTCGTAAAAGGTTTTCAAGTAAAATTCTTGTTGAAAATGGAAGATTTTGAACCTTAAAATTAGTTTTTTCTTCAAACTCCTTTAAGCTGTAGTAATGATAAACTTTATTATTTAATGTAAAATTTTTTATAATATTTAAATTCATAGAATTTCTTTATTGATTACAATATAAAACTTAATTAAATAAATTTAATGTCTTTTTTTGAAGCAAAAAATATTTCCTGTATTAGAGGCAACAAATTATTATTTAAAAACCTCAATTTTAAGCTTTTTAATAAAGAGCTACTTCATATTAAAGGCTCAAATGGCTCGGGCAAAACATCTTTATTGAAAATTTTAAGTGGATTATTAAAACCTATATCTGGATCAATAAAATTAAATAAAAAAAATATAAATCTTTCAAAAGATAGTTACTTTAAAGAATTTGAGTATATTGGGCATGAAAATGCTATAAAAAGTGCTTTGACAGTTAGGGAAAATTTAAATTTTTTTATTAGTATCAATAAAAGTTTAGAAAAAAGAAAATTAGAAGTAGCTGTACAAGTTTTTAATTTAAGAAATTTATTGGATATTAAAATTGAAAATTTATCTTCAGGTGAAAAACGAAGAGTTTCGCTTTCTAGGTTAATATTATCTAAAAGTAAAATTTGGTTTTTAGATGAGCCAACTACAAGTTTAGATAAAAAAAATAATTCAATTTTTTTTAAAATTTTAAAAGAGCATTTAAAATCCAATGGCTCAGCAATAATTGCGAGTCATGATGAAATAAAAATAAAAAAGAAAAATGTTAATTTATAAAATTAATTAGTACTAAATATGTTAGATTTTCTTAATTTAATTATTTCAGATATTAAAATTTCAATTAGAAAAAAAAATGAAAGCATAATATCTATATTTTTTTTTATATTTTCGATACTAATACTGCCTTTAATCTTTCAAGGAGACCAGAATATTCTTAAAAAGTTCTTAATTGGAATTATTTGGTTTTTAACACTATTAACTATAATTTTTTCAGTAGAAAAACTTTTTGAAAAAGATTATGAAGATGGGGTGTTGGATCAAATTTATATATCTGGAGTTCCATTAGAAACAATTTTTTTATCAAAATCTTTATCTATTTGGATTATTACATGTTTTCCTATAGTTATTTTATCACCATTACTACTTTTACTTTTTAATTTACAAACAGATAAATTAATTAACATTTTTTTTTCACTTTTAATTGGAACGCCAATTTTATGCATGATTGGTTCTGTTACTTCAGCTTTAGTACTTGGATTTAATAAGGGAAGCTCAGTTATATCTTTAATTACTTTACCACTTTATCTTCCAGTACTAATTTTTGGTATAGAAGCATCAAATTCTGAAATTATTTTTAATCAAATCAGTCAGGAGTTTAAAATATTAATTGGATACTTGCTAATTGTTGTTGCTGTATCCCCATGGATAGGAGGATTAGCACTTAGGCTAAAATATAGATAATGAAAACTGCTGTAATACATTCTTATAATGGTATGGGAGATCTTATTTGGCACTTGCCATATATTCATGCAGTAGCAAGACAAGCCAAAGAAAAGAAAGTTATTTTATTTTCAAAAAAAACTACTAATGCTCATGAATTATTAATAGCGGATCCTTATATAGAAAAAGTAATTAATTTAGACGATACAAGAGGAATTTTTACAAACTTATTTAGTTTTTTTAAAATTTCGAGATCATTAAAAGAAAATAATATTGAAAAAATATGGATATTTCATGAAAGTATTAAATATGCGCTAGCTAGCATATCAGCAGGTATTAAAGAAAGATTAGGATATGAATATGGTTTACAAAAATTCTTTTTATCAAAAAAGAATATTATGCCTAAAAGCTCTAAAACTGAAAGACCATTTGAAAAAGCAAGAATATTTTTAAACTCACATGGAATAAAAAAGGATAAAATAAAACCAAATTTTTATATTAAAAAAAATTCATTATTAAAAATAAAAAAAAAATATAAAAAAAAATTAAAACCCTGGATTGTTATTTCATCAACAAATAAAGCTGATTTTAAGAAATGGCCAAATGAAAGGTTTTCGAATTTAATAAATTTAATTTTAAAATCTTTTAAAGGAACAATTTTCATAATTGGTGCTCCAGATGAAAAAAATTTTATAAATAAAATTATTTATAATTTAAAAAATTCAAAAAAAATTATTACTTCATGTGCCCCATTGCATGAAAATGCAGCTATTATTTATAATAGCTCACTTTTTATTGGATTAGATTCAGGAGCTTATAATTTATCAGCTTTAATAGGAACAACTTCTTATGCGCTAATGGGTGCTTCTCCACCTTTGAAGCATCTTAAAACTTATAAAGCTGTAATACCGCCATCTGGTGAAGTAAAAAATATTGTTGGAGCAGATAAAATTCCAGAAGAAAAGGGTATGAATAGTATAAGTGCGGAATATGCTTTTGATTGTATAAAAAAAGAAACTAGTTTATTTAAGTAAAATTTATTTTTTTATTATGATTAATTTTAAAATATTTAAATATGCAAATCCTGCAAAGTTTTTAAATCTTTGCGATAAAATTTTCATTTATTTATTAGTATCAATGATTGCTTTTTTATTTTTTGGTTTATACCAAGGTTTTTTTAATTCCCCTGAAGATTATCAACAAGGAAATTTGGTAAGAATAATGTATGTTCATGTTCCTTCAGCCTGGATGGCTTTAATGATTTATTCTTCTATAGCTGTAGCAAGTTGTATATATTTGATTAATAAACATTTGCTTGCAAATATTTTTTGTAAATCTGCCTCATTGATTGGAGCAAGTTTTACTTTAATCGCTTTAGTTACTGGTTCAATTTGGGGTAAACCTACTTGGGGTACATGGTGGGTTTGGGATGCAAGAATAACATCTATGCTAATCCTATTTTTTTTATATCTAGGTCATATGACCATTTTTAACTTCTCAGAAAATACAACAAAGTCTGGTCAGGCCGCTGCTCTTCTAGCAATTTTGGGGTTTATAAATATACCAATAATAAAATTTTCTGTTGATTGGTGGAACACACTACATCAGCCAGCAAGTGTAATAAAGCTATCAGGACCTTCTATACACTCTTCCATGCTGATACCTTTATTAATTACTGCCCTTGGTTTCTTTTTATATTTTTTAGTAGTTTTAATAATTAGAATGCGTTCTGAAATAACTAATGAAAAAATTAATAATTTAAGCTTTACAGAATGATAAATAATTTATTTTATGTAGTTTCAGCTAGTTCTTTTACATTATTAATAATGTTTTTATTAATTGTTTTTTCACTTTCATCCTTAAAAAAGAGAGAGAAAATTTTTAATAAAATTTCAAAAAATAGAAAAAATGAATAATTTGTAATGACTCCAAAAAAAAAACGTTTTTATTTATTGTTCTCAGCTTTTACTTTCCTTTGTTTTATTGTAGGAACAATTCTAATTGTATTACAAGATAACATTTTATTTTTTTATACACCTTCAGAAATTTTTCAAAAAAATTTAAAAAAAAATGAAAAAGTAAGGTTAGGTGGTTTAGTAGAAGAAAATAGTATTGTAAGAAATGATATAAAAATTAGTTTTACTATTACTGATTTAAAAAAAGAAATAGAAGTAAACTATGAAGGTATTTTACCTGATTTGTTTAGAGAAGGACAAGGTGTAATAGTTAAAGGTTACTTAAGAAATGATATATTCCAAGCAACAGAGGTGCTTGCTAAACATGATGAAAATTATATGCCTCCAGAGATAAAGAAAAAATTAGAAAATTAAAATTAAGTTTATGACAGCATTAATTGGAAATATATCTTTAGTTTTTGCCACAATTATTAGTTGTTATCAATTTTTAAATATAAGAAATATTAATAAAGCTAGATTTCTTAATCCAGATAGAGCTATAACACTTCAATTTTTTTTTGTTTTACTAGCATTTTTTAGTTTGATGTTTGCATATGTTGTTTCTGATTTTTCAATTTTAAATGTCTATCAGAATTCTCATTCAGCCAAACCTCTTTTATACAAAATTACGGGTGTTTGGGGAAATCATGAAGGTTCGATGTTGCTCTGGCTTTTAGTTTTAGTTTTTTTTGGTTTTATAATTTCAAAATTTGATAAAAGATTAGATTTACCTTACAAAACTTTGACTCTTTCTTTCCAGTCATTAATTACTTTTATTTTTTTATTATTTGTTTTACTAACTTCTAATCCTTTTATTTTAATTTCACCTGTACCTATAAACGGTCAAGATTTAAACCCTCTGCTTCAAGATCCTGGCTTAGCATTCCATCCTCCAAATTTATACATTGGTTATGTTGGGCTTTCTATTGTTTTTTCTTTTACACTTGCAAGATTTTATAACGGAAAATTTGATGCCTCATGGGCAAAATTAATCAAGCCTTGGGTCTTGTTATCTTGGTCCTTTTTAACACTAGGAATATCTTTGGGTAGTTGGTGGGCTTATTATGAATTAGGTTGGGGAGGATTCTGGTTTTGGGATCCCGTTGAAAATGCATCTTTAATGCCGTGGCTTTGTGCTACTGCTCTACTTCATTCAACTCTTGTTTTAGAAAAAAGAAATGCTTTAAAAAAATGGACAGTTCTTTTAGCTTTCTTGAGTTTTAGTTTTAGTTTGATTGGAACATTTTTAGTTAGATCAGGAATCATAACATCTGTACATGCTTTTGCTACTGATCCAACAAGAGGGGTTTTTATATTAATAATATGTGCTTTTTTTATTTTTAGTTCTTTAATTTTGTTAACAATGAAAGCCAAATCTATTAGGGAAGAAAAATTAGTATCTCCAATTTCAAAAGAAGGTGCCATAGTATTTAATAATTTACTAATGATTGCCCTTTTATTAACAGTTTTCATAGGAACAATTTATCCTATATTTTTAGAAATTTTTACTGGTGAACAAATTTCTGTTGGTCCTCCGTACTTTAATCTTACTACAACAATAATTATGGTGCCTGCAATAATTGTTATGTCTTTTGCTCCAATGCTAAATTGGAAAAAGGATGATTTTACTGGTTTATTATCAAGATTAAAAATTATTCTTTTTTTTAGTTTGTTAGTAACCTTTATTTCATTTTATATTAAGTATCAGGGCCCAATTATTGCATTGTTAGGAATTTTTTTATCTGCTTGGCTTTTTTTTGGAACGTTGATCAACTTTTTAGAAAGAACAAATTATTTAAAAAAAATTAAATATTTAAATAATCAATATTTAGGAATGATCATAGCACATTTTGGAATTGCTATTTTTATTGCTGGTGTTACTGGATCTACGCTATGGAAAATTGAAAAAATTAAAACACTAAAAGTTGGAGAAAAAGTTTTATTAAATAATTATTCTTTAAATTTTGATGAAATTAAAAAAATAAAAGGAAAAAATTATATAGGTCATGAAGCAAAATTTAATTTATATAAAAAAGATAAATTTATAAAAACCTTAAAACCTCAAAAAAGATTTTACCCTGTACAAAATTTTCCTACAACTGAAGCGGCTATTTACTCAAGGGGGTTATCAGATCTTTATATAGCTATGAGTGAACCTATTGATGATAATTATGATTCGTGGATTTTTAGATTTCATTTTAGTCCTCTAACACCTTGGATTTGGATAGGTTCAATTATGGCTTTTGTTGGTGGAATTTTAAGTTTTTCACATAGAATGTTTAAAATAAAATGAAATATATTGCATTAATAGTTATAACAATTTTTATTTTTGTCTGTTTTTTTTTTGGATTAAAAAAAGAAGAAAAAGTATTAAGTTCGCCATTATTAAATAAACATGTACCTGAAATTAATTTAATAAGTTTGAAAAATGAAAAATTAAATAAAAATGATTTTAAAAACGAAGTTCTTTTAGTAAATTTTTTTGCTAGTTGGTGTGTTCCATGTATTGTTGAACATGACTTTTTATTTGAGTTAAAAAAAAAAAAATCTATAAAAATTTATGGAATTAATTACAAAGATGATGTTAAAAATTTAGAACAATGGTTGGAAAAATTAGGTAATCCTTATTATAAAATTGGGATAGATTCTACAGGGATTACAGGGATTAATTGGGGTGTTAATGGAATTCCTGAAAGTTTTTTGATAGATAAAAATGGAATTATAAAACATAAAATAAATGGCGTTATTGATGAAAAACAAATAAAAATCTTACTAACAAAAATAGAAGAACTAGAAAAATGAAGAAATTTTTAATTTTAATAATAACAACTTTATTTTTTCAAAACATACTGGCGGATGAAAATTTAGAAAAAAAGGCAAGAGATATTAACAAAAAAATTCGTTGTGTTGTCTGTCAAAGTCAAAGCATAGATGATTCAGATTCAATTTTAGCTAGAGATTTAAGAAAATTAATAAAAGAAAAATTAAATGAAGGACAAAGTGAAAAAGAAATTACGGATTATTTAGTAGAAAGATATGGTGAATTTATTTTACTTAAACCAAAATTCAATTCTAACACCTATTTTCTTTGGCTAGCTCCAATATTAATTATTATGCTAGGCTTTTTTTTAATAAAAGGTATTTTTAGAAGAAGTTAATTTTTTTTATTTAATAAATCTATAATTTCTTTAGTTTTTTTTCCAAAATGGAATTTTTTTTTCAAAATTTGCCTGACTGGCCATATTCCAAAAATTGAATTACAAATAAAAACCTCTTCAAAATTTAAAAGTTCGTTTAATTTTATTTTTTTAATTTTATATTTTTTCTTTTTTTCCTTTAGTAATTTTAAAATTAATTTTCTCATTATTCCTTCTACTCCTGAAAATTTTACAATTGGTGTATAAAATACATTTTTTTTTACTCCAAAAATGTTACTCATTGTTCCTTCAATAATATTTTCATTGAAGTCTAGCATTAAAGACTCTGAAATATTTTTTGTTTTCCATTCTGATCTTGCAATAATTTGTTCTAATCTATTCAAGTGTTTAATTTCTGATAGATAAGGTTGAGAGGAAATTCTTAATTTACAAATTCCTATTTTTACTCCTTTTTTATAATTTGCTTCAGGGTAAACTGGCCAATTATAAGATCCTAAAATTCTAGTTGGGATTGCATTTTTTGGAGGGCAGTACCCCCTTCCTCCTTCTCCTCTTGAAATAATTATTTTTAATATAAAGTTTTTTTTTTTTTCCTTTTTTAAAAATTTATTTATTTCTTTTTTTAAAAGTAATTCTGATGGACATTTAATTTTTAAAATTTTACAACCTTTTTTTAATCTTTGATAATGATCTTTCCAGAATTCAAGTAAATTTTCTTTGACTGCTATAGTTTCAAAAACACCGTCGCCATATTGAACCGCTCTATCTTTAATATTAATTTTACTTGTTAATTTTCCATTAATTTGAAACATATAATTATATTAGTGCATTTATCATTCCTTTTGCTTTTGCTCTAGCTTCTTCTAGTTCCCTTTTTGGAATGGAATCAGCAACTATTCCTCCACCAGCTCTTATGGAAACATTATTTTCATGTTTTACTATTGTTCTAATCAGTATATTTAAATCCATACTACCATCATTATTTATATAACCCATTGATCCTGTATATGGGCCTCTTCCAGTTTTCTCTATTTCACTTAATATTTCCATACACCTTACTTTTGGACATCCAGTAATTGTACCGCCAGGAAAAACTGCCTCTATTATTTTTCCTGGTGTTACATCATTTCTAACCTTTCCAGTAACATTAGAAACAATATGATGCACATGAGCATATGATTCTACAATCATAAGTTCATTTACTTTTACCGAACCTTTTAGCGTTACTTTTGACAAATCATTTCTTTCTAAATCCACAAGCATAATGTGTTCTGCCCTTTCTTTTTTGTTATTTAAAAGATCTTGTGATAAAGCTACATCATATATACCACTACCTCCTCTAGCTCTAGTACCAGCAATTGGTCTTGTTTCTATATAGCCTTTTTTTACCATTATTAATCTTTCAGGTGATGAACTAATTATTGCTTTATTTTTATAGGTTACTAATCCAGCAAAAGGAGACGGATTTGTATTTTTCAATTTAGAAAATATATCACTCGCAGAATATTTATTATTTATTTTTCCGTGCCATTCTCTTGATAAATTAACTTGAAAAACATCTCCATTTTTAATGTATTTTAAAATTTTATTTATATTTTTTATATGATTTTTTGGCGACTCCTCTTTTAAAGAATTAATTAAAATTTTTTTTTTAATTTTTTTTTCTTTTAACAAAGATTTTCTTTTTTCTACTAAAATTTTAATATCAATTTCAATTTTTTTTACCAAGTTGCTAAATTTTTTTTCACAAATAATAAAAGTTTCATTGTTAAAATTATCTTTAATAATTGCTGCTGGTATTCTGGTTGCAAAAGCAATTGGAAAATTATATCTGTGCTTATGGCTAATTATTTTATTTTCTATTTGTGATACTAGTTCATAACCAAGATAAACAAACCATCCCCCAAAAAAAGGGAAATTAATTTCATTTTTTTTAGATATTTTTTTTTCCTTTTTCCACTCTCTATCTAATTCACTTAAAAAGTTTTTTTTTTTTAAATCTTTAAAATCTAAAATTATTTGTTTTTGTGGAAATGAAAATAAAATGTCATAACGACATGAAACATTTCCTTTAGCTGAACTTTGAAGTAAATAAGGATACCTTTTTTGATTCAATCGAAGAATACCTAGGATATCTCCAAAATAATTGATTTTTTTTATTATTATATTTTGATTTTGAAAATTTTTGTATTTCAATGATGAAATTTAAAAACGATATCCGTATCTTATGCCAAATTCATCCATTCCTTGATTTTTATTATCAAGCATGCTGCCATGAGAAACATGGCTAAACATTAATGAGATTGTGTCGTTACCATAAAAATTCCAACCAAATTCAACTGCTCCTCTGTGCAACCATTTTGAACCAAATTGTATTTTTTTGTCACCAGTTGGTTCTTGGCCTTGTGGTAATTTTGATAAACCATTTGTATAAGCGATTCCCGTTGTACCAGTTAAAAACCAATTCTTTCCAATATTTGTATCCCAGGTAATTCCTCCATAGTATAAACTACTTCCTCCAGTTGAAGTTTGTGTAAGGCCTAAAACTGGTTTTGGAGCCCAGATTTTTTTTAAAAAACTAGGTGAATTGAACATCAATTCAAAATTGTAATCCGGCCCAAACCCCTCTCTATTTGTTCCAAACCATCCTCTATCGTGAGCTAAAACACCTTGTTTTACCTCATATAATCCCATAAAATTTTTTGCTGTTTTATCTTCGAATGCCGCCGCTACATTGCTTATTCCAATAAATACCGCGGAAATTATATATAAATACAATGTTTTCATATTATTTTACGTATTAATTTACATTAATTCCAAAAATTATACTAGTAATATCAAAAAATGCCAAACTTACTATGTTGTAATTTTGCAACAAAACTGAATTTTATGTATATTAAAGCTTGTGGATTAACAATTATTGCATAAAATCTATTTAATATGTTTTTTTAATTGAAAGGGATAAAAATGAAAAAAATATTAAAATATTCAACAATCCTTGGTTCTGCATTTGTACTAAGCTACACAGCTGTTAGTGCAGATACTGGTGGATATGTTAGAGTTAAAGGCTTTGAAAGCCACTTCAGTTCGCTGGGTTTTAATGAACTCGGATGTAGAAGAGGTGAAAGTGACGGAAATAAATCTGCAAGTACTTGTCGTTTAGCTGCTGAAACACGTGATGGCTCCCATTTAGTACGTGACAATACATTACATTGGAACGAAGATGATGGAGAAGGTATCGTTGCAGGAGCGGATTATGGTTTCTTCAGACTTGAAATGGAAGCATCTTATCAAGATAGTTCTGCTGTTTCATGGAGAGGACACACTGCTACCAATGGTACAGTTCATCAAGCAAGAATATTTGCAAACGTAGTTGTTGAACCATTTGATCTTATAGAAATTCTAGGAGAATTCAGTGGTGTTCAAGAATTAGTTAAATATAACCCAGCGCATTATGGTATTAGTCCATATGCAATGTATGGTTATGGTGTTATGGCTGGTTTTCTTGACAACTTAGATTACACTAGAACAAATTCATCTGCATATACTGCAGGTGGAAGAACTTCTGACGCAACAGAAAGAGGCGCCCACGCTGGTGGAGCAACTGCTGCTGTTAATGTTGGTGCTGGTGTAAATATTAGTGTTGATAAACTTGCTAGAACATTATCTGATTTATCAGGCTCAACACTTCCAGAATACTTTAAGCTTCCAATTGAATTATCAGCTGGATATCACTTCCAAGCAGGTCTTGATGATATGCTATTTGATAGCATGGATGAAGATCTTGGAATAGATGACGGTGGATTTACATATTCAATCGGACTTAGATGGTAACCTTTCAATAAGACGATAGAAATTATTTTTTCATTTTTAGGGGCCCTGCATTATGCAGGGTCTTTTTTTTTGTAAGATATTAAATTTATGCAATCAGCTTTTATACTTTTTGATACAGTTATTAACCTATTTA
>CEUZ01099506.1_pt1 | contig 14902 bp, 16 predicted proteins | sample 361511 | NCBI WGS metagenome assembly CEUZ01 (sample SAMEA2622822, study PRJEB7988) | marine metagenome | biome: marine biome (ENVO:00000447); feature: surface water layer (ENVO:00002042); material: "saline water (ENVO:00002010), including plankton (ENVO:xxxxxxxx)" | depth 5 m
GTTTTTAAAAAGAGAAGAAGAAAAAATTCAAGAAAAAAATATGGTCACAGACAGCCAGTTTCTCTAATTAGAATAACAAAAATATTTTCCAAAGAAGGGAAGGTAATTGCAGAAGCCGTACCCCAAAAAAAAATAACTAAAGAAATAGTAAAAGGAGAAAAGCAGAGAGAAGAACAAATATTAAAAGCTAAAAAAGATCAGAATGAAAAACCAATAAAGAAAATGCAAGTTAAAGCAAAACAAGCTACGGATACTAAAAAAAAAGAAGATAAAAAGAAGCCTTTAACAACAAAAAAAAAGTGATAGTATTAAGTTGAGGTATTAAAACATGGCAACAAAAAAAGCAGGTGGATCATCACGAAACGGACGAGATAGTGCCGGTAGACGTCTCGGGGTAAAAAGATATGGTGGTCAATTAGTAGTACCTGGAAATATTATTGTAAGACAAAGAGGAACAAAAATACATCCTGGTGACCACGTAAGTATGGGAAGAGATCACTCAATATATTCTTTGATAAAAGGAAAAGTTAAATTTAAAACTTCAAAATTAAACAGAACTTTTGTGTCTGTTATCCCCAGCTAATTCTTTTAATAAATTAAAAAAATTTTAATTTTATTAAGCTATGAAATTTTTAGATCAAATAAAAATACACGTAAAAGGTGGAGACGGTGGGTCTGGATCTTCCAGCTTCCGTAGAGAGAAATTTGTAGAATTTGGTGGACCTGATGGAGGTGATGGTGGTGATGGTGGTTCCGTAATTTTATCTGCGGAACAAAACTTAAATACACTTATTGATTTTAGATTCCAACAACATTTCAAAGCTGAAAGGGGTCAAAATGGAATGGGAAAGAAAAAAACTGGAAAAAATGGAAAAAATTTAATTTTAAAAGTTCCAGTAGGAACTCAAATTTTTGAAGAAGATAACAATACTTTAATAGAAGATCTTAAAGAAACTGGTGATAAATTAATTGTAGCAAAAGGGGGTAAAAGAGGTCTAGGAAATGTAAGATTTAAAAGCTCTACAAACCGATCCCCACGAAGAAAAACTGATGGATCTGAAGGAGAAAGTTTTTGGATTTGGTTACAACTTAAAGTAATAGCTGATGTCGGAATCATCGGAATGCCCAACGCTGGAAAATCAAGTTTATTATCCGTATTAACTAAAGCTAGACCAAAAATAGCAAATTATCCTTTTACTACTATTAATCCAAATCTTGGTGTAACGAGTTATGACAACAAAGAAATAACATTAGCTGATATTCCAGGACTTATTGAAGGAGCTCACGAAGGAGTTGGTTTAGGTGATAAGTTTTTAAGACATATCGAAAGATGTAAAAGTTTAATTCATTTAATAGATATATCAGATGAAAGTATATTGGAAAATTATTTAAAAATCAGAAAAGAATTATCTAAGTACAGCAAAAATCTTCTTAAAAAAAAAGAAATAATTGTATTTAATAAAATTGACATAATTAATACCAATACAATTAATGATAAAATTAAAAATTTTAAAAAAAAAATAAAAAAAAATACTTATAAAATATCTGTAATCCAGAATAAAGGCCTAGAAACTCTTAAACAAATTATTATTAGCAATGTATATAGATAAATCAAAAAAAATAGTAATAAAAATTGGCTCATCAATTTTAATTGATAAAAATGGTAAACCTAAAAAAAAATGGTTAAAAGAATTTGCAAAAGATATTAAATTTCTTATAAATAAAAAAAAACAAATTATAATTGTATCTTCTGGAGCAATAGCTCTAGGTTGCGAATATTTAAAAATCTCAAAAAAAGGACTTAAATTGGATAAAAGCCAGGCGGTAGCATCTATTGGACAAATAATGTTAATGGAATTTTACAAAAAAATTTTTGATAAAAGTAAAATAAAAATTTCACAAATATTATTAACTTTAGACGACACTGAACAAAGAAGAAGGTCTATAAATGCGAGACGTACAATTGATAATTTGTTAAAAATGGGAATTATCCCAATTGTTAATGAAAATGATACTACAGCTACTACTGAAATAAAATATGGTGATAATGACAGATTGGCTTCGCGAGTATCACAAATAATCGGTGCTGATTGTTTATTATTGCTTTCTGATGTAGATGGCCTTTACACTGATAATCCAAAAAAAAACAAAAATACAAAATTAATAAAAATTGTTAAAAATATAGATGAAAATATTAAAAGATATGCAACAAAAAAAGAAAATCTTTATGGCTCTGGTGGTATGAAAACTAAAATTGATGCTGCAAAAATCTGCCAATTGGCTGGTTGTTACATGGCCATTGCAAATGGTAACTATACAAATCCAATCAAAAAAATAATTAATAATAAAAATTGCACTTGGTTTTTGCCAAAAATTTCTAAACTTGATGCAAGAAAACAGTGGATTATAGGATCTATAGACCCGAAGGGAGATATAGTAATTGATGATGGAGCTTTGAAAGCAATTAGTAATGGAAAAAGTTTACTCCCAGCGGGTGTTATAAAAATAAATGGAAATTTTGATAAAGGAGATCATATTGTAGTAAAAAACAAAAATAATATTGAATGTGGAAGAGGTTTAGCTTCTTTTTCTTCATTAGAAATAAAAAAAATAAAAGGATTTCATACTAGTAAGATAAAAGAAATACTTGGATATTCAAGCGCTGAGGAAATCATACATAAAGATGATTTAGTTAAAATTTAAATGTATAAAAATTTTTACATGGAGAAAATGGGTAAAAAAGCAAAAATTGCCTCACAAAATTTATATAATTTAAATCTAAAAAAAAGAAATTCTGTTCTAAAACTATATTGTCAATACTTAAAAAAATATTCTAAATTAATTTTAAAAGCAAATAAAAGAGACTTGATACAATCAAAATATAAAATTAAAAATAGTATGATTGATAGATTAAAATTAAACGAAAAAAAAATTCAATTAATTCAAAATTCAGTAAAAAAAATTATAAGCTTTAAAGATCCTGTGGGCAAAATTTTATCTTCATGGAAAAGACCAAACGGTTTAATAATTAGCAGAGTGTCAATACCAATTGGTGTAATAGGCATAATTTACGAAAGTAGGCCAAATGTTACTTCGGATGTTTCTGCTTTATGTTTTAAAACTGGTAACGCTGTAATTTTAAAAGGTGGCTCAGAATCTTTTTTTACAAATAAAATATTAGTTAAACTTTTTAAAAAAGCGCTCAGAAAGAAAAAAATTAATGAAAATTGTGTTCAATTTGTAGAAAGTAAAAATAGAAATAATGTTGATTATCTTCTTTCTAAAATGGAAAATTATATCGACGTAATTGTGCCTAGAGGAGGAAAAAGTTTAGTAAAGAAAGTATTAAAAAAATCAAAAGTTCCAATAATTGGTCATTATGAAGGTTTATGCCACGTATATATTGATCATGAAGCAAATTTAAAAATGTCAATTAAAGTGGTTGCAAATTCAAAAATGAGAAATGTTAGTATTTGTGGTGCTGCTGAAACTTTATTAATTGATAAAAAATGTTTAAAAACACATTGTAAACCAATATTAAGTAAACTAAATAAACTAGGTTGTAAAATTCTAGGGGACCAATCAATTAAAAAATATTTTTCAAATAAAATAAAAACTGCAAAAAAAAAGGATTGGAAAACTGAATATCTCTCCTCCACAATTTCAGTAAAAGCCGTCAATGGAGTGAGGGAAGCAATAAATCATATTAATAAATATGGTTCTTCACACACTGATACTATAATTACAAGAAATAATAAAACAGCTAAAAAATTTTTATCAAATATAAAAAGCTCTATAGCCATACACAATGCTTCTACTCAATTTGCAGATGGTGGCGAATTTGGTTTTGGAGCAGAAGTTGGTATATCAACTGGAAAACTTCATCCTCGTGGGCCTGTTGGTCTTGATCAACTTACTTCTTATAAGTATGTTTTAAAAGGAAAAGGACAAACAAGGAAATAGTTTTTTGAAAAAAATATATAATAAAAATTATAAAAATGTTGGAATCCTAGGTGGGACTTTTGATCCTCCTCATTTGGGTCACTTACATATTTCTAAAATTGCTTTAAAAAAACTGCACCTAAATAATTTATTTTGGATAGTTACTAAGCAAAACCCATTAAAAAGCAGACCTATTTTAGAAACTAATATACGAATAAAGCTTTCAAAAAATATAACTCAAAATCAAAAAAAAATTTCCGTGCATTATTTGGATAAAAAAGTTAAGTCTAAAAATACATTAGACCTATTAATTTATTTAAAAAAAAAAAATAAGAAAACCAAATTTTTCTTTATAATGGGTGCCGACAACTTTTATAAATTGCACAGTTGGAAAAATTGGAAAAAAATACCAAAATATGCAAAAATTATAGTCTTTCCTAGACAAAATTATTCAGACAAAGCACTTAGCTCGGTAGCCTCTAAAAAGCTAAATAAGAAAGATTGGATGTATATAAATTCTAAAAAAGTTAATATTTCATCTTCATTAATTAGAAAATTTTGGTAACATAAATAAACATGGAATTAAAAGAAATAGATTCGCTAAAAAATGAAATTAAAAATATACTTATCGACAATAAAGCAAAGGAAGTTGAAATAATTAATTTGAGAGATAAAACTTCAATTGCAGATTATATGATAGTGGCGAACGGAAGCTCCTCAAGACACATGCAGGCATTATCAGAGATATTATTAGACAAATTAAAAAAATCAGGAATTGAAAACTGTCATTTAGAAGGAAGCAGAAGCAATGAGTGGAAACTTATAGATGCAGTTGATATAATTATCCATATTTTCCACCCGGAAAAAAGAAAGTTTTATGATTTGGAAAAAATGTGGTCAGAATTAATTCCAAAAGAAAGACTAATGATATGAATAAAAGTTTAAATTTAAAAATTTTAACATTATCTTTATTTTTATGTTTGATGGTTTTTACAAATAAGGCTTTCTCTCAGGATGTGGACAAATTATATAAAAAAATTGATCTTTTTAGCGAAGTTCTAGAAAAAATTCAAAAAGAATATGTTACTGAAATAGATCAATCAGAAGTTATGGATTCTGCAATTAATGGTGTTCTTCAATCTTTAGATCCATATTCGGCATACATGAGTCCTAAAATTTTTGAAGAAATGCAAACTGAAACCAGTGGTGAATTCGGTGGCTTGGGAATTGAAGTTAGTATGGAAGGTGGTGTAGTTAAAGTTATTGCACCAATAGATGATACACCAGCTTCAAGAGCCGGAATAAAAGCTGGAGATTATATTGTTAAAATAAATGGCGAACAGGTGCAGGGCAAAACTCTTATTGAAGCAGTAAATTTAATGAGAGGCCCAGTAAATTCGAGTATTGAAATAACTGTAAGAAGAAAGGGAGTAAAAAAAGCAAAAATTTTTAAAATTATAAGAGAAATTATAGAAATAAAATCTGTGGTTTCTAAATTAATAGATAATGAAGTTGGATACCTACGATTAAGATCATTTAATGAAAACAGTAGTAATCAACTAAAAAAAGAAATATCAAAATTAGAAAAAAATGACAGATTAGTAGGTTATATTTTTGATCTTAGAAATAACCCAGGAGGATTACTTTCACAAGCAGTAAAAATTTCTGATTTTTTTCTTGATGACGGAGAAATTGTATCCACTAAAGGAAGAAGAGAAAGAGAAAATAGAAAGTTTTTTGCAAAAGAAGGGGATTATCTTAAAGGGAAGCCTCTAATTGTTCTTATAAATAATGGCTCTGCTTCTGCTTCAGAAATTGTTGCTGGCGCATTACAAGATCAGAAAAGGGCAATATTATTAGGAGAGCCAACTTATGGTAAAGGATCTGTACAATCTATAATTCCATTAAAAAATAGAGGAGCTATAAGATTAACTATATCTAAATATTATTTACCTTCCGGTAAATCAATTTCCGAAGTCGGAGTTACCCCCGATATTAGAGTAGAAGAAAAAGGTGAAGAATTTTCAATCAATACAGCTACTGATAATCAATTGAACTATGCTATTAAATTGCTAAATGGATAAAGTTTAGTGAAAAATAAAAATCAATTACCACTAAGAATTGGAGTTGGTATTGCTTTATTAAACAATCAAAATAAAGTTTTTGTAGGAAAAAGAATAGATAACGCTAATAACTTCTGGCAAATGCCGCAGGGAGGCGTCAATGAAAATGAAACTTTTGAAATCGCAGCAAAAAGAGAATTGGAAGAAGAAACTGGAATAAAAAATGTAAAATTAATAAAAGAAGTAGATAATTGGTTAGTATACAATTTACCTTACAATCTTTTAGGAAAAATTTGGAAAGGTAAATATAGTGGTCAGAAACAAAAATGGTTCATTATGAAGTTTGTTGGAGATGAAAAAGAAATAAACATTAATACAAAAAATCCGGAGTTTTTAGATTGGAAATGGGTAAACCCTTTGGAGTTACCTAAAATTGTGGTTGATTTTAAAATAAGTATTTACAAAAAAATATCACAAGAAATAATTAGTAAAACTAAATTAAATACCTAATTCTTTAATTACATCAAGCTTATGGTTTAGTATATACCTATCGTGGTCTGTTATATCTTCTTGTGAAAGTCTATCTTGAGTATCTTTATTTAACTTTTCAATAATCTCTTTTGATAAATCTTTAATATTTTTTGCCGAAGAAGAAAGGACTATAAGCTTGTCATTAAAAAACTCGATGGTTCCATCTTCTGCAAAAAATTCTTCAGAATTGTTATCACTTTTTTCAACTTTAATTATACCTGGTCTTAAAAAAGTTATAATTGAAATATGATTCTTTAATATACTCATGTCACCTTCATATGAAGGTAGCTTAACAATTTTAACATCCCCAGAAAAAATAACTCTTTCTGGGCTAATTATTTCAAGTTTAAATATATTTTCCATTAGGCTGCCGCATCTTTGGCCATTTTTTCTGCTTTCTCAACTGCCTCTTCTATTGTTCCAACCATGTAAAAAGCATTTTCGGGCAAATGATCATATTCCCCCTTACATATAGCGTCAAAGCCTTTAATAGTAGCTTCTAGATCAACTAATTTACCAGGAAAGCCTGTAAAAACTTCAGCTACAAAAAAGGGCTGGGATAGAAATTTTTGAATTTTTCTTGCTCTGGCTACTACTAGTTTGTCTTCTTCAGAAAGTTCGTCCATTCCTAGAATGGCAATAATGTCTTGCAAAGATTTATAGCTTTGTAAAATTCTTTGAACTTCTCTAGCTACTCTATAATGTTCATCTCCTACTATTCTAGGATCTAAAATCCTAGAAGTAGAATCTAAAGGATCTACAGCTGGATAAATTCCTAGCTCAGCAATTTGTCTAGATAAAACGGTTGTTGCATCTAAATGTGCAAATGAAGTTGCTGGAGCTGGATCAGTCAAATCATCAGCCGGAACATAAATAGCTTGAACCGATGTAATTGATCCTTTGTTTGTTGTTGTAATTCTTTCTTGTAAATTTCCCATATCTGTCGCAAGAGTAGGCTGATAACCTACCGCTGAAGGGATCCTCCCTAGAAGAGCAGAAACTTCTGATCCAGCTTGAGTAAATCTAAATATATTATCTACGAAAAATAAAACGTCTTGTCCTTCTTGATCTCTAAAATATTCTGCAACAGTTAAACCGGTTAGCCCAACTCTAGCTCTTGCGCCAGGGGGTTCGTTCATTTGTCCATAAACTAAAGCAGCTTTTGATCCTTTGCCTCCTGGTTTTATAACTCCAGATTCTATCATTTCATGGTACAAATCATTCCCTTCTCTCGTTCTTTCTCCTACTCCAGCAAACACAGAAAAGCCTCCATGTGCTTTTGCAATATTATTAATTAATTCCATTATGATTACCGTTTTTCCTACACCAGCTCCGCCAAATAATCCTATTTTTCCACCTTTTGAGTATGGAGCTAAAAGATCTACAACTTTAATTCCTGTAGATAAAATTTCTGTTTCTGTAGACTGGTCAGTAAATTTTGGTGCCGGTCTATGTATTGCCCAACTTTCTTTTGAAGTAACTTTACCTTTTTGATCAATCGGCTCTCCTATAACATTTATTATTCTTCCTAATGTTTCTGGTCCTACAGGAACTTTAATTGGTGATCCGGTATTAGTTACTTTATCTCCTCTTTTTAATCCCTCCGTACTATCCATTGCAATTGTTCTAACTGAAGTCTCTCCTAAATGTTGAGCTACTTCAAGAACCAATCTATTGCCAGAATTATCACATTCTAGTGCAGTTAAAATTTCCGGTAATTGACCTTCAAACTGAACATCTACTACCGCTCCAATTACTTGAACAATTTTTCCAAATTTTTCACTCATCCTTATAAACTTTCTGCTCCTGATATAATTTCAATAAGCTCTTTTGTTATTGCTGCCTGTCTACTTCTATTGTAAGTAATAGTAAGCTTATCAACCAAGTCTCCGGCATTTCTAGTAGCATTATCCATTGCCGTCATTCTAGAACCTTGTTCGCTAGCTGCATTTTCAAGGAAAGCCTTGAAAATTTGAGTAGAAATATTACGAGGAAGCAAATCATCCAGTATTTCATTTTCTTCCGGTTCAAATTCATAAAAATTATCATTTTCTTTTTCTTCAATTTTTTTCATTTTTTCAATTGGTATAATTTGTTGAGATTCTGGAATTTGAGTAATTACATTTTTAAATTTATTATAAAATATTTGACATACATCAAATTGATTTTCATTAAATAATTTTATAATTTTTTTAGCTATATCTTCGGCCTCTTTATAGGTAATTTTTTTGTAATTTTTAAAATTTACTTTTTCTATTACATAGTTACCATACATTCTCTTGAGCTGATCATGACCTTTAGAACCAACTGTATAAATTTTTAATGTTTTTCCTTCTTTTAAAATTTTATCAAAATAGTTTTTTGCTTTTCTACATATATTGGTATTAAATCCGCCACAAAGACCTCTGTCAGCGGTGATAACAACACATAAATGTACGTCATTTTTACCCGTTCCTACAAGAAATTTTGATGCATTCTCTTTGTCTGAAATTGAATTGCTTAGATTTAAAATTATATTATTCATTTTCTCTGAATATGGTCTTCCTTTTTCAGCATTTTCTTGTGCTTTTCTCAATTTCGCCGCCGCCACCATTTTCATAGCCTTAGTTATTTTTTGCGTTGACTTAACGCTTGTAATTCTTTTTTTTAGATCATCTAAACTTGGCATATAGTTTTATTTATTTTTATTTTTAAATTGTGTAATAATTGTAATTAATTTTTTTTCTATTTCTTCCTCTAGTTTGCCGGTATTATTGATGCTATCAATAATTTCTGGGTTGGAAGATTTAACTTCTTCGTAAATTTCTTTCTCTATTTTTTTTATATTGGTTAATTCAACATCATCTAAGAAGCCTTTAACTCCAGAAAAAACTGCGATTACTTGTTGAGCAACTGGCATTGGAACATATTGGTCTTGCTTTAAAAGTTCCGTTAATTTAGAACCTCTATTTAATAATTTCTGCGTAGAAGCATCTAGATCCGAACCAAACTGCGCAAACGCAGCCATTTCTCTATACTGAGCTAATTCTAACTTTATTGATCCAGCGACTTTTTTCATAGCTTTTGTTTGAGCTGCCGATCCAACTCTAGAAACTGATAATCCAACATTGACTGCGGGTCTTATGCCTTGATTAAATAATTCTGTTTCTAAAAATATTTGTCCATCTGTAATAGAAATTACATTAGTTGGAATATATGCTGAAACGTCTCCTGCCTGAGTTTCAATAATTGGTAGTGCTGTCAAAGATCCTCCTCCTTGATCTTTATTTAACTTGGCTGCTCTTTCTAATAATCTGCTATGTAAATAAAATACATCTCCCGGATATGCTTCTCTTCCAGGAGGTCTTCGTAATAAAAGAGACATCTGTCTATAAGCAACTGCTTGTTTAGACAAGTCATCGTAAATAATTAGTGCATGCATTCCATTATCTCTAAAATACTCTCCCATTGTACAGCCAGTATATGGAGCTAAAAATTGAAGTGGAGCTGGATCTGAAGCTGTTGCTGAAACTATAGTTGTATACTCCATAGCTCCAGCATCTTCTAAAGATTTAACAATTTGAGCTACTGTTGATCTTTTTTGGCCAATCGCAACATATATACAGTAAAGTTTATTTTTTTCATCTCCAGATTTATTTATTTCTTTTTGATTGATAATTGTATCAATGGCAACAGCTGTTTTACCTGTTTGTCTATCACCAATAATTAGTTCTCTTTGGCCTCTGCCAATTGGAATCAAACTATCAATAGCTTTAAGTCCTGTTTGCATTGGCTCATTAACGGATTGTCTTGGTATTATACCTGGCGCTTTTACATCAACTCTTTTTCTTTCTAACTTTTTATCTAAATCTCCTTTTCCATCAATAGGATTACCTAAAGCATCAACTACTCTTCCTAATAAATTTTTTCCAACTGGAGTATCTACTATTGCTCCTGTTCTTTTTACTACATCTCCTTCTTTAATAGATCTGTCATCTCCAAATATCACTACTCCCACATTATCGCTTTCCAAATTTAGAGCCATCCCTTTTATTCCAGCAGAAAATTCTACCATTTCTCCCGCTTGAACATTATCTAAGCCATAAACTCTAGCTATGCCATCTCCTACTGAAAGAACTTGACCTACTTCGGATACTTCTGCTTTTTCTCCAAATTTTTTTATCTGCTCTTTTAAAATTTTTGTAACTTCAGATGGATTAATTTGCATATTATGCCTCTAACATATTTTTTTCTAATTTTTTTAATTTAGTTTTAATTGATGTGTCAACCATAACACTTCCTATTTGGATAATTAATCCCGCAATTAAATCTGGATCATGTTTATAATCAATATTTAGCTGTGATTTAAAATCCTTAGAGAGTTCATCATTAATTTTTTGTTTTTCTTCAATAGACAACTTTTTGGAAGAAATTAATTTTGCTTTTAATTCACCTTTAGCATTTGATACTAAATTTAAAAAACTATCTGTAATTTTGTTTAAAAAAAATAGTCTATTTTTGATTGCTATAAAACCTAAAAATTTTTTTAAAATTTGAGAAAAATTATTTTTTTCTGCAATAGAAAAAATAACTTCTTGTTTATTTTCTTTGCTAATAGTTGGACTTAAAATCATTTCTTTAAAATCACTACTTTCTCTAATTAATTTATCGATTGCCTTCATGCCTTCCTCGACTTTAGGTAAGTCTGAATTTTCTTTAGCTAACTCATATAGCGCTAACGCATAACTTTTGGACGTCGAATTTGAAAATGTTGATTTTGAACTCAATTTATGCTCCCGAAAGACTCGTTTTGTATGAGATTATATGAATAAATTCAACATTTTCTATTGTATCTTTTTGTCATTGATATTTGTTAGAAATCCACATTTTAACTGAAATTAATTGGATCTACATCAACCTCAAGTTTTATTCCGGGCATTATTTTCAACTTATTAAGTGTTTCGGATAAATATTTCTGAATAAACAAATTTTTTGGATATCTTAATAAAATTCTGCACCTATATTTCTTTCTTAATTTTGTTATTGGAGCAAGAACAGGTCCAAGAATATTTACTTCCTTTATTTTTGGAAGTTTCATCTTAATATCTTGGGCTGACTTCATAATTAAAATTTCATTTTTTCCAGAAATTATTAAAGATATTAATCTATAAAATGGAGGTAATTTTTTTTCTTTTCTTAACAAAAGTTCCTTGTTTAAAAAAACAGTTGGATTGTTTTTAGATATATTTAAAAGAATTTCATCCTCGGGGGTATAGGTTTGAAAATAAATTGACGAAACTTTTCCTTCTCTACCAGCTCTTCCAGCTAGTTGATAATATAATTGCATATTTTTTTCCGAAGATCTTAAATCATAACCATGTGATGAAAAATTTCCATCAACAACTACGATGCAATTTAACTTTGGAAAATGAAATCCTTTTGATAATAATTGAGTACCGACCAAAATATCAATTTTCTTTTTTTCTACATTTCTTATAAGAGTATTAGATGTATTTCTTTTTTCCATTGTGTCACTAGAAAAAATTTCTATTTTTTTATCTGGATATATTGTTTTAAGTTCTGAAAAAATTCTTTCTACACCTGGACCACAAAATTGAGGATCACATCTTTTTTTATCTTTACAAAATCTATCGATTAAAGATTTATGCCCACAATAATGACATAGTAGTTTATTCAATTTTTTGTGAAAATTTAAATTTACTGAACAGTTTGGACATTCAAATTTATAGCCACATTTTCTGCAAATTACAAAAGGTGCATAACCTCTTCGGTTTAAAAAAAAAAGTACCTGATCGCCTTTTTTTAAAAAATCATCAACCTTATTTATAGTATTTTTTGCTATCCATGTTTCTTTTTTTAAAAATTCTGATTGAAGGTTGATAATTTTAATATCTGGTAGTGAAGCTTTTTTATATCTATTATTTAATTTTGTTATGTAATATTTTTTATTAACAATATTATTATAAGTTTCCACCGATGGAATTGAAGTAACTAAATTTATTGGAATATTCTCTATTGAAGCTCTAGTAATAGCCATATCTCTTGCATTATAAGAAACTCCCTCATCCTGCTTATAAGAAGCATCATGTTCTTCATCCACTATAATTATTCCAAGTTTGTTAAAGGGTAAAAATAATGAAGATCTAGCACCGATAACTATTTTAATTTCTCCTTCGCTTACTCCTTTCCAAATTATTGATTTATTTTTTTTTGTGGTAGCTGAATGCCAAACTGCGGGTTTGGTTCCAAAAAATTCTTCAAATTTTCTGCTAAATTGATTAGTTAATGCAATTTCTGGAAGCAAAATTAATGCTTGGAGGTTTTTAGAAATAATATCTTTGATCCTTTCAAAATAAACATATGTTTTTCCTGATCCTGTTACACCCTCTAATACAGTCACATTATAATTATTTCCTATATCTTTAATAAAATTTAGAGATTTTTTTTGTTCCTTGTTTAAAAAAAAAACTTTATTTTTGTTTTTTATTTTAAAATCTTTGTATTCTTTATTAAAATTTTTTTCTACAACGTCTTTTCTTAACAAACACATTTTGAGAGACATTCCTAGCGAAACAAGATTATATTTAGAAAACCAAGATATAAATTTTAACATTGAAAGATTAAGTCTTTTTACGTTTAATTTTTTAGTAATTTTTTTTAGTTTAAAATTTTTTTTAGTTTTTTGTTCTTGTGTCCAAACAATCCCGGTAGTTTCTATATTGCCGAATGGTGCTTTTACAAAATCGCCAGGTTTAAGTTTCTCGGATAATTCGCTTTCATAAGTGAACGGATAATCAAATATTTTTGGGAATAATACTGGTACTTTCATTTTTTAGAATTTTTCTTAATTTTTTTTTGGATGTTTTTATCAATAATTTTTTTTAAATCTGCAAAAGCTTTTGTATTCATTCTTTGTTCCAATAACTCCCACATATAAGGTATAAACTTTAAATATTGTTTTTTACTATCTCTTTTATAAAGTCTAGAAAAAATTCCTATTATTTTCAAACCTCTTTGAACAGATAATATATTAAAATCTTCTAAAAATTTTTCAGAGTTTTTTTTATTAATATTTTTACTTTTTTTTAAATAATATTTAAGTATTTTGCTTCTAAGTTTTTGAGAAGTTTTTATTCTCACATCATCAATTAAAGAAACTAAATCGTAGGCAGGATTACCAATTAACGCATCCTGACTGTCCAATAAGCCAATTTTTTTATTAATCTTCATTAAATTTTGTACATGGTAATCTCTATGAACAAAATAAGCATTTGGAAAATTTAGTTTTTTATATAATTTTAAAAGAATTTTATTCGATTTTTTCTTTATTTTTTTTGATTTTTTTTTACTTAAAAATAAAGGTAAATACCAGTCGAAAAATAAATTTGATTCTTTAATAAGATGTTTATTTGAATACTCTTCAACTGCATAAGTTTTTCCAAAAAGGCTTTTTATTTTAAATTTTGGTTTTATTTTTTGTATCTTTAAAAGTAAATTTACAAGACTTTTATATGTTGAAAGTTTTTCTTTTTTATTTATTAAAATTTTATAAAAAGATTTATCTCCAAAGTCTTCGATAATCATAATTCCTTTAGAATAGTTATGATTATAAAGTTTTGGAGTTAAAATATTATTTGTTTTTAAAAATTTATTAATAGCACAGTAGGCAATTAAATTTTTATACTTTTCCTTTTTTGCTTCAACTATAATCTTACTATCAGTACCTTTTATAAATCTATAAAATTTTCTAAATGATGCATCTCCCTGGATAGGTATTATTTTATAATTCATAAAATTTATAATCTTTCCATTTCCCATAACCTATTACCTCAATTATTCTTGAATCTGATAATTTTGAGTATTGGAACATAATATCAATTCTATTTTTGGGTTTTTTTTCAATAAGTTCAGGCCATTCAATAATTAATATATTTTCTTTTGATGTTTCAAATATACCTAATTGAGATATATCGTTATTATTTTTAAGCCTATATAAATCGTAATGTAGAATTTTAAGCTTTCCTAAATTATAATCATAAACTATATTAAATGTTGGGCTTAAAACATCACTTTGTTTAATTTTATTTTTTTTTTCTAAATAGTTTACAAAAAATCTTACAAAAGTCGTTTTTCCTACACCAATTTCTCCAAAAAGAAAAATAACGTCACCACCAACTATTATATTTGATATTTTTTCAGAAAAATTTTTTGTATCTTCAATAGAATTTAAATGCATCTGCTACTAACTAGTAGCGATAACTATCAGATTTAAAAGGCCCTTTAACATCAACACTAATATAACTAGCTTGATCCTTGGAGAGTTTTGTTAGTTTGGCTCCAACTTTATTTAAATGAAGCATCGCGAC
>CEUZ01129871.1_pt1 | contig 14898 bp, 13 predicted proteins | sample 361511 | NCBI WGS metagenome assembly CEUZ01 (sample SAMEA2622822, study PRJEB7988) | marine metagenome | biome: marine biome (ENVO:00000447); feature: surface water layer (ENVO:00002042); material: "saline water (ENVO:00002010), including plankton (ENVO:xxxxxxxx)" | depth 5 m
GTATCTGTAATATCAGTAATAGAATGAATACTCAAACCTGGAAGAGCCTCTAAAATTTTTTTAACTTCAGGATGATTTTTCATTGTTTTTATTTCGTTTTGTTGATCTATAATATCTTCTTCACTTAAAGTACTTCCAATATTGCTATCTGAATAGTGGATTTGCCATATTCTCCCAGTCCATTTAGAAATTAGCTTAGCAACGTTTCTATTGAAGTGTTGATCTCGTATTAATTTATTATTTATGACTACTTCACCTTCTTTAAATGATATCAGTTTAACGGAGTTGTAAAGCTGAGTATGCAATAAAGCTTCTCTTTTCTTATAAAAAAGATCAACAAATTGTCTAAAATTAGTAATTTTAATAATAGAAGATGCAGTAACATCATTATTTATGGTGTTGATGTCTGTATTAAAATCAACTTTTTTTTTAATTTCCTGATCTTTTGAAATTGATTGAGCATCTTCATTGTTTTTATTTGGAATTTCTTTTTTAGTACCTTCAGGATTAGGATTACCACTTATATATATAAGTCTTATAATTATCATTTCTCCCAGCTGAAAAAGATGAAACCCATTTTGTAATTCTTGAAAGCCTTTAAAAAGAACCTGCCACATGACACCAAGTGAGTTCATTGATAATTGTTTAGCAAAATAGTCGCCTCTTATTCTTTCAATTTCAGGTATTGAAATATCTTTTTTCATATCTGGAGAAATTTTAATTTGAGTAATAGAATGAACAGCGTTTAATAATTCTTCAAAGATCATCAAAATATCTGCCCCAGAATTATATAAATCTCTAAAAATAATAAGTGACTTCGATGCTTTTCCTTTGCTTATGGATTCAAGAAGGTCATATATCTTTCCTCTGTCAGCAAGTCCCAACATGTTTGTAACAATCTCAGCTGTAACGTTTTTACTGTTATTTATAACTGCTTGATCTAGTAAGCTTATAGAGTCCCTAACAGACCCATCACCGGCTCTTACCAATAATGCTATAGCATCATCATCAATTTTTACTTTCTCTAGTTCTGAAATTTTTTTAAGATGCTTCCCTAAATTTTCAGAGTCAACTCTTTTCAAATCAAAACGTTGGCATCTAGATAAAATTGTTACTGGTATTTTTTTTACCTCTGTTGTAGCAAAAATGAATTTAACATGTTCAGGTGGTTCCTCTAAAGTTTTTAAAAGGGCATTAAATGCACTTTTAGAGAGCATATGAACCTCATCTATAATAAATATTTTAAAAGTACTATTTACAGGTTTATATTTTACGTTATCAATAATTTCACGCACATCATCAACACCTGTTTTACTCGCAGCATCCATTTCAATAACATCTAAATTGTGATCTGATCTAATTGATTGACATGAATCACAATTACCACAAGGTTCACAACTGGACTCTTTTCTATTTTCACAGTTCAAGCTCATTGCAATTAATCTTGCCGTTGTTGTTTTACCAACTCCCCGAACGCCAGTTAAAAGATAAGCATTTGCAATTCTGTTAGTTGTTATGGCATTAGTCAAAATTTGAACCAAAGTTTCTTGTCCAATTAAATCACCAAATGTTTGCGGTCTGTACTTTCTGGCAAGAACTTTATATTCTGTATTTACTGTCATAATTTTCAAGGAAGGTTATAAGACCCGAATAGACCTGGTACAGCTGCTTCTTTTCAGACCTGACTGGATTAACAAGATATCCGCCCTCAAACCTTCCATTTCCACTATACCATTAAAGGATAAAAAAATAACTTGTGAATTATCTTTTATGTTTATTTTTTTCTAAAATCTGACTTTTTATAAACACCCAAAACTTTTATTTCTTTACAAAAAAATTTCATTTCCTCCAACGCCAACTTTACTGAATGATCATCTGGATGTCCTTCAAAATCTATATAAAATTGAGCTACATCAAAACCTTGAGGATGAATGTAGCTTTCTAATTTCGTGATATTAACTCCATTACTTGCAAAACCTCCCAGACATTTATAAAGGGATGCAGGTATACTTCTCACTACAAAAACTAAGGTAGTTAATAGATCATTTTCATCAGATTTTATTTCATTTTTTTGTTTTGACATAATTAAAAATCTTGTCACATTATTTTGAGAATCTTGAAAATTTTTTTCAAGTATTTCTAAGTTATAAATTTCTGCAGCAAGTTCAGATGCTATTGCAGCATCTTCCTTACTTTGTAGTTTTGATATTTTTTTTGCTGATCCTGCAGTGTCTGCAGCAACAATCATTTCTTTGTTTAAATTAAGTATTTTGTTCCTGCATTGTGCAATTCCTTGCTCATGACTATGAATTCTTTTAATGTCATTAATATTTGTACCTGGAATTGCCATGAGGTTATGTCTAACTTCAAGGAAGTACTCCCCTATTATTTGTAATTCTGAGTCAGGAATCAACCTTTGTGTATCTGCAACTCTTCCTGCTTTAGAGTTTTCTATCGGAACTAGAGCTATATCTGACTTAGCATCTCTAACACAAGCAAACATCTCTTCAAATGTTGCACAAGGAACGCTTGTGGCATTTGGAAAAACTTTTTTACCCGCTTGCTCGCTATAAGCTCCATTTACGCCTTGAAAGGCAAAATTTTTAATCTGCTTCATTGTTATTTGTAATGATTTTTTCTATTAACATTAAATCTTCCAATGCATCTACACTAATTGGAATGTTTTCTACATAGGTTATTCCTATTTTAATACCTGCATCAAGTGCTCTCAATTGCTCTAATTTTTTCGTAATTTCGTTATTTGAAGGCTGCATAGACACAAAGTTATGCAGCGCATCCGGTTTAAAGCTATATATTCCCACATGCTGATATATATTTTCAACTTGGTTATTTGACTCTTTATAAAAATCAATAGACTCTCCAACTGATTCTGTTTTGTTCCAATTTATTTTAACTTTAGTAATATTTGAATTTTCCCTCTCTTTACTCGAAATATCAGTAGCAATTGTACCTATCACATAACCGTGCATTAAAGGTTCATTCACACTCTCTAATACAAAAGGATCTATTAATGGCATATCTCCTTGCAGATTGATTATGCTTTCATAATCATTTTTGTTTTTGAGTGAACTATATGCTTCAAAAATTCGATCAGTTCCCGATGGATGATTTGGATCTGTCATAATTGCTTTGCCACCTTTTGACGATATTAAATCAAACACTTCATTTTCACAGCAAGCAACAAATACATCTCCAATTTTTGACTTGATTCCCTGTCTCCAAACTCTCTCTATCATAGGAATTCCGGCAATTTTGGCCATTGGTTTATTTGGAAAACGTTGAGATGCCATTCTTGCTGGAATTATAATTGCTGATTTCATAAATTATGCGACAATTAAGCAGTATTTAATATTTTATTGAGCGTTTTCATTTCTATTCATTTCAAAAAAAATCTATATAGATATCTTACACATGTCTGGACTTGAAGTTAACAAAATTTTGGCTTCCATCATATTAGCAATACTTGTTGTAACAGTTATTGGTCATCTTGGAGATATTATTATTGATGTGGAACATCATGAAATGGAAGAAACTGCTTATAAAATAGATGTACCTGATACTGGCGAAGTTCAGTCTGGTGTTGCTCCCAAAGAAGAGATTATAGAACCAATTTCTTTACTATTAGCAAGTGCTTCACTTGAAAAAGGTGAGAAATTATTTAAAAAATGCAGTGCCTGTCATAATTATGAAAAAGACAGTGCCAATAAAGTTGGTCCTAATTTATGGAATCTCATTAACAGACCAAAAGCTAATGTAGAAGGCTTTGCTTATTCAAAAGCATTAGCTGAATATGGTGGTGACTGGGGTTATGAAGAATTAGCAGAATTTTTATATAAACCAAAAAAATACATCAAAGGTACTAAAATGAATTTTGCGGGTCTTAAAAAGGTTGAAGATAGAGCGAACTTGGTACTTTTTTTAAGAGAACATTCGGACTCACCTGTCCCTCTTCCTTAATTGTTAAATGAATAATTCCTTTCAGGAATATATAACCTTTGCGAATAAACTGGCTGATGAAGCAACTATTACTTCCATGCAATATTTTAGAACATCTCTTGATATTGATAATAAAAGTGATGAAAGCCCCGTTACTATTGCTGATAAAAATACAGAATTAAAAATAAGATCAATAATAGAAAAAGAATATCCTGATCATGGTATTTTAGGTGAAGAGTTTGATAGCATTAATCCAGGTGCTGAATTTATCTGGGTTATAGATCCAATTGATGGAACTAGAAGCTATATTGCAGGACATAAAGATTTTGGAAACTTAATTTCCTTAACACAAAATAAAAAACCAATTATTGGTATTATTAATTGTCCTGCTCACAAGGAAAGATGGATTGGGGTCAAAAATCAGAACTCTACTATTAATAACCAAGCTGCAAAAACATCTAATGTTACAAAAGTTGAAAATGCTTATCTTTTCACTTCAGGTTTATATTTTGATGAACCGCACTTAAGAAAAGCTGTAGAGAAGATTACTAATACTGTCAGATATTACCGTTATGGCGGTGATTGTTATATGTATGGAATGCTCGCATCAGGATTAATTGATATTGTGATTGAAGACACTCTAAAGGCTCATGATTATATGGCTTTAGTAAATGTAATCGAAGGAGCTGGCGGAAAAATTACAGATAAATATGGTAAAGAAATAACCACAGATTCACAAGGAAGTGTCGTCGCTTCAGCAAATGAAAAGCTTCATTCCCAATTAATTTCTATAATTAACGAATAAATTTAATTTAAATTTAAATTAAAGTAATTATATTAACCATATGAAAACTTTACTTACAGCCATAACCGTCTTTATTTTATTTATTGCTCAAAACCTATTAGCAAAAACTAATATATCTCATGCTATCGCCATGCATGGTGAGCCAAAATATGATCAAAATTTTATAAGTGTCGAATACGTAAGCAATAATTCGAAAAAAGGAGGGAATATAGTTAGAAGTGCTATTGGAACTTATGATACATTTAATCCTTTTACGCTTAAAGGTACTTCTGCAGCAGGCATAGGGTTATTATATGAGTCGTTAACAGTTGGATCTAGTGATGAAGCTTTTACGGAATACGGACTTTTAGCTAAAAGTATTGAATGGCCTGATGATCGATCCTGGGTAACATTTACTTTGAGAGATGAAGCAAAATGGCATGACGGGAAACAAATAACAAGCGATGATGTTGTTTGGACATTCAATACACTAATGGAAAAGGGGCATCCATTTTATAAATATTATTACGGGGATGTAAGTGAAGTTATTAAAATAAATGAAAATAAAGTTAAATTTGAATTTTCAACGAACACCAATAAAGAATTGGTTCTCATTGTTGGACAGTTGCCAGTATTACCTAAACACTATTGGGAAAATAAAAATTTTGAAGAAACAACACTTGATGTTCCAATAGGAAGTGGCCCTTATAAAGTTAAATCTTTTGATGCAGGTCGATCAATTACCTATGAACTAGACATCGATTATTGGGGTTTTGAAAACAATATTGTCCCTATCAAAGTTGGAAAAGATAACATAGGTAGTATTCGTTATGATTATTATAAAGACAGAGGCGTTGAAAGAGAAGCTTTCAAATCTGGTGAAATAGATTTTTTCTCTGAAAATACTTCAAAGGAATGGGCAACTGGTTATGATATTGATGCGGTCACTGAGGGGTTTATTAAAAAAGAACTTATACCTCATGAAAATCCTCAGGGAATGCAGGCTTTTGCCTTTAATACTCGTAAAGATATTTTTGCCGATAAAAGAGTAAGAAAAGCCCTTTCTTTTGCATTTGATTTTGAGTGGACCAATAAAAATTTATTTTATGGTGCATATAAAAGGACTGATAGTTTTTTTGAAAATTCTGAACTCGCATCATCAGGGCTACCATCTCAAGCAGAACTCGCATATTTAAATCCATATATTGATCAACTTCCTAAGGAAATATTCAGTGAAGAATACAGCAATCCTAAAACAGATGGATCTGGTTTTATAAGAAATGAATTACAAGAAGCTACCAAACTTCTACAAAAGACTGGATGGAAGCTTCGGGATGGAAGATTAGAAAACTCAAATGGAGAGCCTTTTGAATTTGAAATTTTATTAGTATCCCCTGCTTTTGAGAGAATAGTTCTTCCATTTATTGATAATTTAGAAAAATTAGGAATCAATGCTTCTTTGAGAACAATTGATAGTTCCCAGTATCAAAAAAGAATTGAAAGTTTTGATTTTGATATGGTTGTATTTACCTTTTCACAAAGCTTATCACCAGGAAATGAACAAAGAAATTTTTGGAGTTCTGGAGCTGCGGACACCAATGGCTCACGTAATATTATTGGTATCAAGAATAATGTAGTTGATTTGCTAATTGAAAACCTTATCAATGCCAAAGATAGGGAAGACCTAATTACAATCAGTAGAGCTTTAGATAGAGTATTGTTATGGAATTATTATGTGATTCCTCAATGGCATATTTCAGCCTACAGAGTATTATATTGGGATATGTTTGATCAACCAAAACAAAAACCTAAATACTCTCTTGGATTTGATACTTGGTGGGTTAATCAAAATAAATTCAATTTTATTAATTCTCAAAGATCAACAAACTAATAAGTTAAAAACTTAATATAAATAATATAAAACCATTTAAATGGGTGCTTATTTAGTAAGGCGTATTCTCCTAATATTTCCAACACTCTTTGGGATAATGTTAATTAATTTTGCTGTCATTCAGATTGTTCCAGGTGGTCCCGTGGAACAAATGATTGCGCAAATGACTGGTACTGCTGTTGAATCGACAGCTCGCTTTTCTGGTGGAGGTGAAGGGGAGCTAAGTTCAAATTTTGATGCATCAAGTTTTGATAATGGGGACTCAAAATACAGAGGGGCTCAAGGTCTTGACCCAGATATTATAAAAGAAATTGAAATCATGTATGGCATGGATAAACCTGCTCATGAACGTTTTTTTAAAATGTTAAAAAGTTATATATCTTTTGATTTTGGAGAAAGTTTTTTTCGTGATCAAAAAGTAACATCACTAGTTTTAGATAAGATGCCGGTATCAATATCTCTTGGCTTATGGACAACATTACTTGTGTATTTAATATCTATTCCACTTGGTATAAGAAAAGCAATCAAAGATGGTTCACGTTTTGATATCATTTCAAGTAGTATTGTAACAATTGGATATGCAATACCAAATTTTTTATTTGCTGTTATTCTAATAGTATTTTTTGCAGGAGGTCGTTTTTATGATATCTTTCCTCTAAGAGGTTTAGTTTCAGAAAATTTTGAAGAACTTTCTCTTATACCAAAAATTATAGATTATTTTTGGCATCTAGCATTACCTTTGACAGCAATGATAGTGAGTGGTTTTGCAGGACTAACATTTTTAACAAAGAATTCATTTATCGATCAGATAAATCAACAGTATGTAATGACTGCGAGAGCAAAAGGATTATCAGAAAGAAAAGTTCTTTATGGTCATGTATTCAGAAATGCAATGTTAATAGTAATTGCTGGTTTTCCATCAGCTTTTATTGGAATACTATTCTCAAGCTCTTTATTTATTGAAGTAATATTTTCGTTAGATGGTTTAGGTTTGCTAGGGTATGAGGCTGCTCTCACAAGAGATTATCCTGTAATATTTGCCACGCTATATTTTTTTTCATTACTAGGGCTAATAATGGGTATCATAGGAGATTTTATGTATTCAATTATAGATCCAAGAATTGATTTTGAGTCTCGAGAATGAAAAAATTATCCCCATTAAATCAAAGACGATTAAATAATTTTGTTTCCAATAAAAGAGGCTTATATTCTTTTTGGATTTTTTTTATCTTGTTCATTATTTCCTTATTTGCTGATTTCATAGCAAATGAAAAACCACTACTAGTAAATTATCAAAATAAGTTTTATTATCCTATTTTACAGTCATACCCAGAAACAACTTTTGGTGGTGATTTTGAAACTGAGGCTGACTACAGAGATCCATTTGTAAAAAATTTAATCAACGATTCTGGTTGGATGATAATGCCAATTATTCCGTATAAATATAATACAATAATACGTGACATTGATAGTCCCGCGCCATCACCACCAAGTAAAAAAAACTGGCTTGGAACTGATGATCAGGCAAGAGACGTTTTATCAAGACTCATCTATGGCTTTAGAATATCAATTCTATTTGGATTTACGCTTACTTTTTTTTCCATGATCATTGGTGTCTCAGCTGGTGCAATTCAAGGATATTTTGGTGGTAAAACAGATCTCTTCTTTCAAAGATTTATGGAAATATGGTCTGCAGTGCCAACTTTATATGTTTTAATTATTCTAGCTAGCGTAATTCAGCCAAATTTTTGGTGGCTACTTATAATATTATTACTTTTTAGTTGGATGGGATATGTCGGAGTAGTTAGAGCAGAATTTTTGAGAGCTAGAAATTTTGATTATATAAGAGCTGCAAAAGCACTTGGTGTTAGTACATCAAAAATTATATTTAGACACATGATACCAAATGCAACAGTTGCAACTGTTACGTTTTTACCCTTCAGCTTAAGTGCTTCAGTTACGGCTTTATCAGGTTTAGATTTTTTAGGTTTTGGACTACCTCCTGGATCTGCATCACTGGGTGAAATGGTAAATCAAGGCAGAAATAATTTACAAGCACCTTGGCTCGGGTTGACTAGTTTTTTTACGTTAGGATTAATGCTTGGTCTTTTAGTATTTATTGGAGAAGCTGTAAGAGATGCCTTAGATCCAAGAAAGACTTTCAAATAAAATGAATAATATAATTTCAATAAAAAACCTAACAATCAGTTTTAAGAATAACACCCAGGTAGTTAAAGATGTAAATCTAGAAATACCAAAAGGTAAAACTGTTGCAATTGTCGGTGAGTCAGGATCAGGAAAAACCTTATCAGCGTTGAGTATTTTAAGATTATTGCCAAGTGGTGCAAAAATGGATCAAGGACAAATAATTTTTAATAGGAAAGATTTACTTAAACTACCTTTAAAAGAGATTGAAAAAATTAGAGGAAATAGAATTTCAACTATTTTTCAAGAACCTATGTCTAGTTTAAATCCTTTACATAAAATTGATAAACAAATTAAAGAAGTTATAACCACCCATAAAGAAATTAATTCTCAAGAACTTAACCAAACAGTTCTTACATTGTTAAAAGAAGTGAACTTAGAGGATTTGGTAACTCGGCCTAATACATACTCATACGAATTATCAGGTGGGCAGCGACAAAGAGTAATGATTGCGATGAGTATAGCTAATAATCCTGATTTATTAATAGCTGATGAGCCAACCACTGCATTAGATGTAACAGTTCAACTTCAAATTTTAGAACTTATAAAAAAAATTCAAGAAAAAAGAAAAATGTCAATCCTATTTATTAGTCATGATTTAGGAGTAGTGAATAAAATAGCTGATTATGTTTATGTAATGAAAGATGGAAGAATTATTGAACATGGAAATAAAAAAGAAATATTTGAAACCCCAAAAGATATTTATACTAAAGAGTTAGTAGGTTTTAAAAAATTAGTAAAAAAATCTAATTATAATAAAAAATTAGAAATCTTAAACATTCAAAAACTAAAAGTATGGTACCCAATTAAAAAAGGTATTTTTAAAAGAACTGTAGATTATGTAAAAGCTATTGATGATATAAATTTTAATTTATTTGAAAAAGAAACATTAGGAATAGTTGGTGAGTCTGGATCAGGAAAAACTTCTCTTGTTTTAGCAATACTGAAATTAATTTCATCGTCAGGAAAAATAAATTTTAAAGATATAGATTTAAATCAAGTTAAAAAAAATCAATTAAAGAATATTAGAAAAGATATACAAATAGTTTTTCAGGATCCATTTTCTTCTTTGAGCCCAAGAATGAATGTGTATGAAATATTATCAGAGGGCATAGATGTTCATTTTCCTTTATTTTCAGAGATTGAAAAAAAAGAAATGATAAAAAATATATTAAGTGAAACAGGTATGAATTTTGATAGAGATCATAATAAATTTCCTCATGAATTTTCAGGAGGACAAAGACAGAGAATTGCAATATCTAGAGCATTAATACTTAAACCTAAAGTATTAATTCTAGATGAGCCTACTTCAGCCCTAGATATCACTATCCAGAATCAAATATTGAATTTATTAAAAAATCTTCAAGAAAAATATTCACTTAGTTATATATTCATTAGCCATGATATGAATGTGATTAGATCAGTATCAGATAATATTTTAGTCTTAAAAAATGGAAAATTAGTTGAATATGACAGAGCGGATATAATTTTTAATAATCCAATTAATAAATATACTAAAGATTTAATTAGCTCAGTTATTTAGTTTTATTAATTTTTTAATTTTTCCTTTTTTTTTTACTCATTAACAAATATATACACTTAGATGCAAATACTCTTAGTTTTTTTATTTTTCACTCTATCATCAACAAAGGCATTAGCTTATTTAGGTCCTGGACTAGGTTTAGGTCTATTAGGCTCAATTATCGGATTATTCTTATCAATCTTCATTTTTATTTTTGCAATTTTATGGTTTCCTCTAAAAAAATTATTTATAACAAAAAAAAAGAAAACTAAAAAAAATGAGAAATAATTTTAATTAACAGTTTTTACTTTTTAACCAATCTAAGTTTGTGTTTTCATCAAGATATCTACTCCAATGAATTGATCCAATCTTGTTAATATCTAGCAAATTAACGAAGTCCCATCTTTTTATATTTTTTCCAAACCTATAAATTTTAAAATTATCAGTCTCTTCAACAAATAAATCTCCATTATTTAAAATTTCATGTAGACCTTGAGTGGGTGTTTTAATATTTTTCATATTAGAAGAATGTGTTTGTTCAATTTTATCATTTCTGTAATCATAAATATAAATATTATTATTACCGGAATAAAAAACATCATATGTTTCTATTTTATTATACCTAAAAGTATCATTACCAAAAATAGAAAAATACCCTTCTCCAAGATAATCTACATCGTGTTGATTTAACCATGGTCCTGTCTTAAGCCATATGATTTTATTTGTTGAAGGTCGATAAAGAAATACAGTAGAAAGGTGTTTTGAACTTAACATTATGTCTCCTTCTAAAAAATATTCATCTGACTTCTTTATAATTTCAGCATCATTTAAATGTACTCTATCGTACTCAAACTCTCCAACACCATATAGTAAACCAATATAATTATTTTTTTCTAAGATATTTATCACTGAGTACTCTGTATCAACTTTTCCTGTTTTAATATCTACGATAGCAAAACCATGATCTAGTATAGGATATTCGTTATGTAAATTATTTGTTATGATAGGTACAATAATTTGATCACTATTATAAAACTCTATAGAGTGATGAAAATGACGATTCGTCGTCCAAATTAAGTTATTGCAAGCATCAATTTTTGAAATCGGCCCTTCACCACTTCCAAAAATTAATTCACCAGTATCTAAGAGCAAAGGATGTTGCATTCTATAATTCTTTTTCAAGTTATATTCAGATGTAAATTTAGGTGTCAACTTATGAATATCATCTATTGGAGGTTGCCATTCATGAATTATCTCTTTTTTTTGTATAGAGTAAAGCTTAGTCACAGAGGAACCAAAATTATCATTGTAACCAGCAAAAAGAATATAGCCTTTATCTTCGAAATCAGTATCAGAAAATTCAATAAAATTATTTCTATTTATAATTTTAATTCTATTATTTTTAAAAGTTGAATATCTTAATTGTTCATGTGTATTTTTTATGAATTCAAAAAAAGTTAAATCATTATATATCTTTTTAATTTTGTGGTATTCATAAAAAATAAAAAAGAGAGATAAAAAAATAAATATTGTTGTTATAATTAATATTAAATAAAAAAAATTATATTTCCTAAAATTTAGCATTACAAAAATTTATTATAAATATTTAGAGTTTGATTATAAAGTTCTTTATCAAATTTATATTCTATTTTTTTTTTACTTATTTTAAAAAAATTTTGATTCTTTAATGTTAATTCTTCACCCAAGCCCATAGAGCTTAAATACCCACCTTTTTTCATATTTTCATATACTAAAAATTTACAAAATTTTTTATTTTGAAAAGAATTCAAAAGAAATTTATAAAAGTAATACCATTGCTCTAACCAGTAATTAAGATTATTTAAATTTTTATACTTTTTAGGTTTAAACCAATGTTTATGATTTATACCAAATTCATTATGGCCTAAATAATTCATATACTTTATAATAAATCTATCTTTCTTTTGTAAATTTAAAAAATTCAAATGCTGTAAAAAAAGAGAATTTGCATGCTGAAGTGGTTCTCTAACAGGAAGTAAAAATATAGAATCAGGAAAAATATTTTTAATAAGATTTATTCTTTTATAATTATTATTATTTTTACTTAAGTATCTATTTTTATTATAAGAACTTAAAATTAAAGATACATAAGTAATAAGTTCTTCATTAATATCCTTTTCATTAAATGCAGAAAAAAAAGCTTCATCAAAAGACTCAGGGCTATCTAAATCAAAAAAAATATTATCATTATGAAATCTTTGAGATTTAACAATTCTTTTTTTTTTAAAAAATTTAGCAATATTTGGTGCCATAATAAATGGCATATCCTTGTATTTTAGAGAGCATAGCTCATTATTGTTGTTAAAAAAATTCAAAAGAGCTGTGCTACCAGATCTTGGCAATCCAGTAATAAAGATATGTTTATTATTTTTTATATTTTGCTTTTTTAAAAATAAAATCTTTTCAATTTCATATAATGATTTTTTTGCAAACTTTGTTGATAATATTAAATGATGTAAAGCACGATCTAAAAAATTATAATTAATCATTAATTTCCATATATACTCTATAATATTCCAAATAATAAATTTATTATAAGCCAATTAAGAATTTATTATTTATATCATTAAAGTAATTGTTTAAACTTATAGAAATGTATATAAAATAAAGTAATCTGATCACAAAAATTAAATTGATTAAGATTAGAAAATTGTTAAATATACTTTAATGTTTAACATAAATAATAAATAGAATAATTTTATTGTGTTAAAAAATTACCCAATACTTATATATCTGACATTATTGTGTAGTCCAGCATATGCATATTTAGATCCTGGTCTAGGTAGTTTAATATTACAAGGTATCATAGGTACGTTTTCTGTTGCATTAGGTTTTTTTGTTATATGGAAAAACAAAATAATTTATTTATTTAAAAAAATTATTAATAAGATTGACAAATCAAAATCTAAAAAAAATTAGTTTATATAAAATTCCAGGATCTTATAGAGATCCTGCTGGGTACGTATATTCGTTAGAAAATAAAATATATAGAATTGTAAATAAGTTTGGGAAAAATAATTACGAGTTTGCTAAAAATAATAAAATTATTGAAGAAAGTATTGATAATAAATTTTTAGTAGAATCAAATGAATTAAGCTTAGATGAAACTCCAGAAGCACTAAAAGGATTAAATGGTAGCTATATTATTGAACATAAAAAAATACCTTTTATATCCTACCCATATGAATGGTCATTTTCTCAATTAAAAGATGCAGCACTTTTGCATCTAAAATTTCAAATTTTTTTGCTAAACAAAAAAGCAGCTCTAAAAGATGCAAGCGCTTATAATATACAATTTATAGGAAAAAAACCTGTTTTTATAGATTTGCTCTCAATAAAACCTTATGAAGAGGGTGAGCACTGGTTAGGATACAGGCAGTTTTGTGAACAGTTTTTGAATCCTCTTCTTTTAAAATCTTTAAAAGGTATGAATTTTAATAATTTATATAGAGGAAATTTAGAGGGTATAACTTCAAATGAATTAATTAAATTTTTGTCATTTAAAGATAAATTTTCAATAAATATTCAATTACATGTTATTTGGCATTCTAAATTAATTAACTCTACAATTAATCAAAATGAAAAAAATATTAAAAAATACCAAAATATAAAAAAACTAAGTCTTACATCCTATCGATCCATACTTGAGCAACTTTATAGATGGATAAATAAATTGCATCCCTTAAAAGAAAAGAGTGCTTGGGATAATTATGCAACTGATAACACATATGAAAGAAAACAAATAATACAAAAAAAATTAATTGTTTCTGAATTTTGTTTAAATAATAAACCAGTATCTATTATTGACTTAGGCTGTAATACCGGAGAGTATTCTGAAGTTGCATTGAATAATGGATGTAGTTATGCGATAGGTTATGACTCAGATATTAATGCGATAGAAAAATCTTATATTAATTCAAAAAATAAAAATTTAAATTTATTACCTCTATTTGCAGACATATCAAATCCTAGCCCTGCTCAGGGCTGGCTTCAGAGTGAAAGAGATGGATTTTTAAGTAGAAGTAAAGCTGAGGCAGTTATTGCCTTAGCATTTATACATCATTTAGCTATTGGAAAAAATATCCCCCTTAAAGATATAATAAACTTTATTACTTCTATTTCAAAAAAAGGTTTAATTGAATTTGTGCCAAAAGATGACCAAACTGTAAAGAAAATGTTGATTTCTAGAGAGGATATATTTCAAGAATATAATGAAGAAAATTTTTTCAAATTATTAAATAATTTCGTAAAAGTAAAAAACGTAATTAACATTAATGGATCAGGTAGAAAAATTATTGAGTTCAGTTCATGAAATAAAGTTTGAGTTTTTTAAAATTTCAATTAATCTCAAAAAAATTCTTTAAAATTAATAATATTATAAAAACAATCTGCTTATTCAAACATCCAAGGCTCTATATCTTTTAATCCATGGCGGAGAGAGAGGGATTCGAATCCTCGATAGTATTGCTACTATACACGCTTTCCAAGCGTGCTGATTAA
>CEUZ01269822.1_pt1 | contig 14895 bp, 16 predicted proteins | sample 361511 | NCBI WGS metagenome assembly CEUZ01 (sample SAMEA2622822, study PRJEB7988) | marine metagenome | biome: marine biome (ENVO:00000447); feature: surface water layer (ENVO:00002042); material: "saline water (ENVO:00002010), including plankton (ENVO:xxxxxxxx)" | depth 5 m
GAAATTGAGAAAATAATTTCTTGGTTCGTTGGTTTTCCTAATTTTGCACCATCAAGATCAACTATGTGGAGTCTTCTTATTCCATATGTAGCCCATTTCTTGGCCATTTCTATTGGATTTTCTGAGAAGATAGTTTCTTTTTTAAAATCTCCTTGCTGAAGTCTTACACATTTCCCATTCTGTATATCAATTGCTGGTATGATATCCATGACTATACCTTAATGTTAGAAAAATTTTTTAGAAGTTGTAGACCTACATCTGAACTTTTTTCAGGATGGCCTTGAATTGCTACAATATTTTCAAATGCAAGTACAGAACAAAATTCATTATCATATTGAGTAGTTCCAACTACAATAGATTTATCACTAGGCTCCACAAAGTAGCTATGTACAAAATAAAAAAAACTTTCATCTTTAATTTTATGCCAAATTGGATGATTAGTCTTCTGCCTTATATTATTCCAGCCCATATGTGGAATTTTAATTTTTTCTCCAGAGCTATTTTTAGAGTTTAATTTTTTAACTTCACCCTTAATAATACCAAGACATTCTGTTGAATTATTTTCACTACTTTTATCCATAAGAATTTGCATTCCCATGCAAATTCCGAGAAATGGCTTTTCACTTGCACTTTTTATTATTGCATCTTCTAGATTCCTTTCTTTTATATTCTGCATACAACTTTCTGCTGCCCCCTGCCCTGGGAATATTACTTTATCAGAATCATAAATTTCTTTTGGGTTAGAAGTAGTTAAAACTCTTTGTTTACCTTTAACAATATATTGCATTGCTTTAGATACAGAGTTTAAATTACCCATGCCATAATCTACTATTACAATTATTTCCAAGATATTTACCAATAAAATTTATAATACACCTTTAGTTGAAGGAGGTGTTTTTGTATCTTTGTCAGTAATTAATTTTGCAATTTTTAATGCACGTCCAAAGGCCTTAAAAATAGTTTCAGCAATATGATGACCATTGTCTCCTTTAATATTATCAATATGTAAGGTAACCATTGCGTGATTACAGAAACCTTGAAAAAATTCATGAATTAAATCCACATCAAAATTATTTATATTTTGTCTTGGAAATTTTGCTGAATATTCAAGACCAGGTCTTCCAGATAAATCTAATACGACTCTAGACAAAGACTCATCTAAAGGTACATAGGAATGACCATAGCGATTAATGCCAGCTTTATTGCCCAAAGCTTTAGAAAATGCTTGCCCTAAACATATACCTATATCTTCGACCGTATGATGAGCATCTACAGCAAGATCTCCCTTAGCTTTTATTGAAATATCAATTTCACCATGTTTACAAATTTGTTCAATCATGTGTTCTAGGAAGGGTAGCCCAGTACTTAGGTCACTTTTACCTAAACCATCAATATTTAAATTTAATTCAATTTGGGTTTCTTTCGTTTTTCTTTCTATATTTGCAGTTCTATCAGTCATTCTGTTCAATTCGGTTGATTTTTGTATAATAGTAAACGTACACAATATACACTAAATAGTGATGTATCGTCTAATACAAAAATTTTTTCTTTATATACTAAGCTTATGTAGCCTTAGATTTTTACATATATTGTCGATTCTACTATTCCATATATTTTTTTCTAAAAAAAGCAAAAGATACAAAGTAACTCGTAAAAATTTAGATCTTTGTTTTCCTGATAAAAAAGAGAAATGGAAGGAGGATTTAGCTAATAATAGTCTAAAGGAATTTTTAAAATCAATTATAGAAGCACCTCATATTTGGAGGGTCGCAAGTAAGAATAAAATTAGTGGTTCTAATAAAAGTGATCTTAGCAATTTAATAAAAGATGTTGAGGGGAGTATACATATAACTGAGGCAATTAGAAAAAATAATGGGATAATTTTTATAACACCACATCATGGGTCTTGGGAATTAAGTGGGCTCTATGCTGCAAATAATATTAAGACATCAATTATGTATAGACCTCTTAGGAATAAAATTTTAGACAATTTTGTCAAACACGGAAGAGCATGCACAGGAGCAAGACTTGTTCCTACTGATAGCAGTGGAGTAAAAAATTTATTAAAATCTTTACAGGATAATAATGGGGTAGGAGTGCTGCCAGACCATACTCCTAGATTGAATCAAGGCATTATGTCAAGATTTTTTGATGTGCCAGTTAATACAATAACCCTTATTAATAAATTATCAAAAAAGAAAAAATCCCCTGTCTTATTTATATATTCAGAAAGATTAAAAGGTGGTAAAGGTTTTAAAATTTATATTGAAGAAATTGTGGAGAATTTTTATAAAGCAGATGATCAAGAAGCAGCTGATATTTTAAATAGATGTTTAGAGGATATTATTTTGCGTAACCCAGAACAATATCTATGGTCATATGAAAGATTTAGAAATAGGGTTGGTGTAAAGGAGAACGCTTATAATTAGCTTATTTGCGCCAAAATTCTGGAGTAAGGATAACTAATAAGGTAAATATTTCTAACCTACCTATTATCATACTTAAACATAGAGCCCACTTATTTAAGTCTGTTAAATTTGTATAGTTATTATGTACTTCACCAAGCCCAGGTCCAAGGTTATTAATTGTTGCTGCTACAGCAGAAAATGATGTGTAAAAGTCTAATCCAGAAAACATAAGGACTAGCATTATTGTTACAAAGACAAATATATATATTGCGAAAAACCCCCAAACTGCTTCTATTGTTCTTTCATCTACTAAATTCTTCCCAACTTTAACTTTAATTTTTGCATTTGGATGTATTAGTTTAGTTAACTCTCTATACCCCTGTTTAATTAGTAATGTGAACCTTATAACTTTCATACCCCCAGCTGTAGAGCCTGCACAACCACCAATAAAACTGAATAGAATCAAGAAGATAGGTAAAAAGCCAGAAAAAACACTATACTCTGAATTTACATATCCTGTTGTAGTTATTATAGAAACTGTTTGAAAGATTGAATTTATTGATTCTTCATAGCCTAGATCACCAAATAATTTATGTAGATATAGCAAAGATATAGCAGTAACAAAAATTATAATGTAGATATAATAATTACATTCTTTGTCATTTCTATATATCATCAAACTTTTATTTTTTAGAGCAAGATAATGCAGACTAAAATTAAGTCCAGCAATAATCATAAAAAATATAGCTACTAATTCAATAGAAGAACTATTAAAGTAAGCAAAACTCTCGTTGTGAGTTGAGAATCCTCCTATTGCTATAGTTGAAAAACTATGAGAGATAGCATCAAACCATGACATTCCAAAAAATTTATAACTTACAGCACAGGCTATTGTCATAAATACATAAATAGCCCAGAGTGCTTTTGCAGTTTCGGTTATTCTAGGTGTTAATTTATTTTTTAAAGGTCCAGCAACTTCAGCTTTATATAAATGCATCCCTCCTATTCCTAGTATAGGAAGTATCGCAATTGCTAAAACTATAATTCCTAGACCGCCTAACCATTGTAGATATTGCCTATAAAAGAGTATTGATTTAGGAAGATCATCTATATTGCTAATTATAGTTGCACCTGTTGTTGTTAAACCTGACACAGATTCAAATATTGCATCAGTAATTGAAAGATTTATAGCTTCACTTAATAATAAGGGTAAAGAGCCGAAAGTACTTAATACCAACCAGAACATAACAACTACAATAAACCCATCTCTTAATTTAAGTGTAGTTTTAGTATGCATAGCAGGAAGCCAGAAAAGAGATCCTGCTAATAAAATTAGGAAAAATGCATATATAAATGACCATAGCTCGTTATCTTCATATACTAAGCTTACTATTAATGGCGGTATCATTGTAATACTGAAAAGTATTAGTAAAGAACCTAAAATCTTTGTTACTACTCTTATCTGCATTTTTAGTTATCCAAAAAGATTTTCTACTTCTGATACACTTTTCTTATTTGCTATATATAAAATTAAGTGATCATCATTTTCAATTATGGTCTTTTCTATATCGAAGATAAATTTTTCATTCCTTAATATGCAGCAAATTACTATATCTTTAGGTATATCAATTTGATTAACTTGTTTTCCTATTATTTTAGATTTTTCACTTGCCTCATTTATAGATACTTCGATAATTTCTTCAGATACTTGATTAAGCGTATGAACAGAGACAACCCCCCCTTGCCTTACATGGGTTAAAATATTACCCATTGTTAATTCTTCTGGTGATATAAAAATATCTATAGAATCTTTTTCTACAAGATCTGAATAACTAGATTTGTTTATTATTGATATAACTGATTTTGCACCAAGTCTTTTTGCTAACATGGAAGATAGTACATTGGCTTCATCATCATCAGTTAGGGAACAAAATATATCCATATGCTCAATATTTTCTTCTAATAGAATATCTTCATTCGAAGAATCTCCACAAATTACAGTTACGTCTTCAAGGTTTTCAGATAAGTAATTAGCATTAGATTCATTCTCTTCAATAAGCTTAACTTGAAATGAACTACTTATATTTTCACATAAGTGCTTTCCAATTTTCCCACCGCCAGCTACCATCACTCTTTTATTTTGAACATTAACGTTAGTTATAATATCTATGATTATATTAATATCTTTATGATTGCAGGTAAAAAATATTTCATCTATTTCATCATCATCATAAGTTTTATCTGAACCATATTTAAACATTTTTTTGTTACTTCCTAGCAATAGAATATGAGAATTATATTCCTGTATTTTCTTTTGTATATCTTCTATTAAAAATAATTGTTCATTATTAGAATTTAGTTTTAGATTAACCATACAAGTTTTTTTATTTTCAAACATAAATATTTTATGTGCGCCCGGGTGTGATATTAATTCTTGTATATAATTTGATACTAGCATTTCTGGAGTTATTAAAACGTCTATTGGCATTGAATCATGAGAAAATAATGATTTGTGAGCTATGTATTCAGTTTCTCTTATTCTCGCAATTTTTTTTGGGACATTAAACACTGTATATGCTACTTGACATGCTACCATATTAATTTCATCACTATGTGAAACTGCAATAAGCATATGAGCATCTTCTGCTCCTGCTAATTGAAGTAAACTTGGATGCGCACCATTACCTTTTATAGTTTTTAGATCTATTTTGTCCTCTATTTTTTCGAGTAAGTCGGCTCTTGTATCTATTAGAGTAATATCATTACCTTCCCTAACTAAATTTATAGCTAGAGAGCTTCCTAACTGACCTGCGCCGATAATTATTATTTTCATGATTGCCTTATCAAATCAGAATATTATTTGAATTTTTTCCCCATTAGATTATTAGAGTTTATAAAGTCTTTAGCATTTATAATTTTGGAATTTTCTTTTTGCAGCTCTTTTATAATTAAAATACCTTCTTTTGTGAAGACTTTTATATTATCTTCAAATGATTTTATAGTCCCTGGTATTCCACTTATGCTAATTTTATCATATTCGCTTTTAAAAATTCTAATTCTTTGTCCATCTAGAGATGACTCTGCTATTGGCCAAGGGTTAAAAGCCATAATTTTATTATGGATATTTTTTGCAGTATCTTCCCAATTTATTTGAGCTTCACTTTTGGATATTTTTTTTGCATATGTGCTTAATTTATGGTCTTGAGGAAAGAGCATAAAGTTATTTTCTATTATCGAATCTATAGTAACTAATAGCACATGTTTCCCTATTGATATAAATTTTTCTTCTAGCTCACCAGTAGTTTTATTCTTTCCAATTTCTATCGGTTCTTGATAAATAATATCTCCTTCATCCAATTTTGTGTTCATTTGCATTATGGTAATACCAGATAAATTATCTCCATACTCAATTGATCTTTGAATTGGTGCGGCACCTCTCCACCTTGGGAGAAGAGATGGATGAACATTTATACAGCCGTATTTTGGAATATCTAAAAATTCTTCAGGCAATATTAATCCATAAGAAACTACTACCACTAAGTCTGGATTAATGTCATACAAGATATCAATTTCTTTTTTAGATATTTTTTCTGGTTGCCATATTTCAATGTTATTTTTGTATGCAGTTTCTCTTACTGGACTATGTTTAAATTTTAACCCTCTTCCTGAGCGTCTACTCGGCTGAGTAAATACTGACTCTATACTATGTCTTGATGCAATTAGCTCTTTTAAATGAGCATTTGCATATTCTGATGTTCCTGCAAAAACAATCTTTATTTTAGACATAATTTTTTTGATTTATATAGCTGATTTATATTTTGGAGTGTTATTTCTTTTTAGAGGTATACCCTCTTTTTTCATTTTTAATATTTTTTTCTTTATTCTATCTTTTTTCAGATTAGATAAATAATCAACAAATAGTTTGCCATCTAGATGATCAATTTCATGTTGTATACAAACTGATAAAAGATCTTCTGCTTCAATTACTTCCTCTTCCCCATCATAATTTAGGGTTTTAACTTTGATTTTTTTAAATCTTTTAATTTCTTCATAAAATCCAGGAACTGATAAACACCCCTCTTCCATTGTATCTTTGTCCTGCGAATTAGAGATTATTTCTGGATTTATAAAGACATGTTTTTGTTTTTCTTCTCCAGAAATATCAATTACTATTATTCTTTTGTGTATATTTACTTGAGTTGCAGCTAAACCAATGCCCATTTCTTCGTACATTGTGTAAAACATTTGATCAACAATCTTCCTAATATTGTCATCAACTTTATCCACAGGCTCTGCTACTATTCTGAGCCTTTCATCGGGGAAATGTAATACTTCTAGTTTCTCCATTTATCTATATATTCCCAGTTATATACCAGATATAATTATACTCTGCATGCATAAATGTTTACAAATTAAGTTAATTTCCTCAGAATTTTTTTTAAAGCAAGATCAATCGCCTTTGACTAAATCACAACAATGTATTAATGTTCTATTTATAGCATAGTAGAGGTATACGTATTTTTGGTAGATTTTTAATTTAAATCAATAACTTAAGGATTTCCTCATGAAAGAAAGCATACTAGACGTCTTAATGTACATGTTCCAAAGTTATGTAGAAGACAATGAAGAAGTTGAATTAGACAGAGAATCATTGCACAAAAACTTATCAAATGCTGGTTTCACAGATAAGAATATAAACCGTGCTTTTGACTGGTTAGAAGGATTACCAGGAGTTGATGAAAAATTTTTATTAAACAAACCAACAAAAAATAGCTTTAGGCTATATAGTGATAATGAATTACAAAAAATTGGAGATGAAGGGTTAAGTTTTTTATCTTTTCTTGAAAGATTAGGTGTAGTCGATAGTGAAATAAGAGAACACGCAATTGATCGTATTATGGCTTTAGATACTAATAATGTTGATTTAAACCAGATTAAATGGGTAGTTTTAATGATACTCTTTAATACCCCTGGAAATGAAATTAATTATACGTGGCTACAAAATCTAGATTCTGGAAAATCAGTTCCACATATACATTAGCTAGAATTACTATTTTTTGTGAACGAGGACGATTATGAGTTCAAATATAGTTATAGTTGAATCTCCTGCAAAAGCTAAGACCATTGAAAAGTATTTAGGGAAGGGCTTTTCTGTTATTTCTACAGTTGGACATCTCCGAAATCTACCTTCACGTAATGGGATCGATGTTGAAAATAACTATAAAATGAATTATGAATTAATTGATCGAGATCATAATAAACCTACGCAAATAATTAAATCAATAAAAACTGCATTAAAGAATGCGTCAAAACTATACCTGGCAACTGACCAAGATCGTGAAGGCGAAGTAATTGCTTGGCATTTAGTGGATATTTTAAAAGATGATAAATGTTTGAAAGATATAGAGGTACATCGTATCGTTTTTAATGAAATAACCAAGGATGCAATTTTAAATGCTATTCAAAAACCTAGACCTATATCTGTAAACCTAGTTAATGCTCAGTTCGCTAGACGTGCAATAGATTATCTTTATGGCATGGGGCTATCTCCATTACTATGGGGTATAGGAATTCGCAAAGGATCCGCAGGGAGAGTTCAAAGTCCTGCATTAAAAATGACTGTTGAAAGAGAGGAGGAAATAAAAAAATTTAATCCTCAGGAGTATTGGTCAATTAACGCTAAATTACAAAAAGAAAAGAATATTTTTGAATCTTCCTTGATTTCAATAAATGGCAAAAAACTTGCAAAGTTTGACATTAATAATGAAAAAGAAGCTTCTAAAATCAAGGAGGATATTGCAAGCCTTTCTTCCCAGAATTTAACAGTATCAAGTATCACTAAGAAAAAGAAAAAGAGACAGCCAGCTAAGCCATTTACGACGTCAACCCTTCAACAAGAAGCTTCTAGAAAATTAAGATTTTATGCCAGGAAGACAATGAGTACTGCCCAAGAGCTATATACTGGAATTGATTTAGGTGATGGGCCAGTTGGCCTTATAACTTATATGAGGACCGATTCAATTAATCTTGCTAATGATGCAATAAAGGAAATAAGAGAGTTAATCCCAGAGACGTTTGGGAAAGAGATGCTTCCGGACGAACCAAGAACTTATGTTAATTCTTCAAAAAATGCACAAGAGGCTCATGAAGCTATAAGGCCAACTAGTATAAGTAGAACTCCAGAAGATTTAAAAAAGATTTTAAATACAGACCAGTATAATCTTTATTCTTTAATTTGGAAAAGAACAATTGCCTCTCAAATGAATGATGCAATTCTTGATGCAGTTGCAGTGGACTTTGAAATTGGAGACCATATTTTTAGATCAAATGGTCAATCCATTCATTTCCCTGGTTTTATGGCTGCATATTTAGAGAGCTCTGATGATGCAGAATCTGATGAACAAGAAAAAATATTACCGCCTTTAGATGAAGGGGATGAAGTTAAGATAAATGAATTAAACGCAGCACAACATTTTACAAAACCGCCTCCAAGATATACTGAGGCAAGTTTAATTAAGAATCTTGAAAAAGAAGGCATTGGAAGACCAAGTACATATGCAATGATTATTGAGACACTTAAAAATAAAGAATATGTAGAAGTCGAAAACAGAACTTTAATTCCAACTGGGAAAGGAATGTCTGCATGTTCATTCCTAGCAAAAAATTTTGAGGATTATGTTAAATATAGTTATACAGCAGAACTTGAAGAAACTCTTGATATGATTGCAAGAGGAGAAAATGAATGGGTACCAGTTACTGATTCTTTTTATAAGCATCTTACTGAAATGGTAGAAACTACAAATAAATTATCCCCAGAGGAGAAAAAACAAGAACGTATTCTTGGTAAGGACCCAAAATCTGGGAAGGATGTAAGTGTTAGAATTGGACCTTATGGTCCACATGCCATGATTGGAAGTAAAGATGATCCATTTGAGAAAACAGGCAAACCAAAGTCAGCATCGCTTAGGAGTGGACAATCAATTGATACTATAACTCTTGAAGAAGCTTTAGATTTGTTTCAGATACCACGTGTGTTAGGTAAAACACCTGAGGGGGAAGAAATAACTGCTTGTTTAGGAAGATTTGGTCCTTATCTTAATTATGGTGAAAAGAAAAACCTATCTTTAAGAAATCTAGAAAAAGAAGGAGAAGATCCATATGATCCATATACAATCACACTAGAACAAGCACTACCTTTAATAGCTACTAAAAAAGAAATTGATGCTAATAAGGTAATTAAAATTTTTGAAGAAAAAAATATACAAGTACTAAATGGAAGATATGGGCCTTATGTAACTAATGGCAAAAAAAATGTAAAAATTCCTAAGGATAAACAGCCTGAGGAACTATCACTTGATGAGTGCGAAGAGTTGATAATAAAAGCACCAATTAGATCTCGAAGATTCGCAAGAAAAAAAGGTTAGTCATAAAATAGTATGACAGTTGTTATTACCCCATCAGCCCCTGAAGAGTATGAAGACATTTCTGATGCAATAGTTAAGGGAAAAATTATTGCATATCCAACTGAATCTGTGTTTGGAATAGGGTGTGATCCTGAAAATGAACAGTCAATAAATAAAATTATTGAAATTAAAAATAGGGGCAAACAAAAAGGCCTTATTATTATTGCTGATGAGGTTAAAAAATTAAGTAAGTTTATTCATAAAGATTATCTTGATTTATTCATTAAAAAGAGTGATATAGAATCTAAGCCTACAACTTGGATTGTTCCATCTTCAAAACATGTTCTTAATTTAGTTCAAGGTGAAAACTCTAGTGTTGCATTAAGAATAACTCAACACCCAATTGCTTCTAGAATATGTAAGTATTCAAATAAAGCAATCATTTCAACAAGTGCTAATATTTCAAACAAAACTCCTGCAAAAAACTCTAATGAGATTTTAATGCAATTTGGAGAAGAGATAGATATCATAGTGGATGAAAGAGTTGGAGATAGCATAAAACCAACACAAATAGTTGATTTAATAACTAATAAAGTTATTCGTGAGAGTTAATTATGACAGGTATGACAGATAGCAAAAATGCTGATGAAGTAAGAAAAGAATTTTTAATTCTGCAGAATGACATTATTGAAAAATTTTCCAAACTTAAAGAAACAAGTTTTTTAAAGGATGAATGGAAAAGAGATGAAGGGGGCGGAGGTATATCAGCAATCTCTCAAGATGGAAATGTTTTTGATAAAGTAGGAGTCAATTTTTCTGATATTTATGGAGATAGCCTTCCAAGTTCAGCAACTGAGAAAAGAAAAGAATTAAAAGGAAAAAATTATAGAGCTATGGGTGTTTCCGTTGTTAGCCATCCAAGGAACCCTCATATACCAACAGTTCATTTGAATGTAAGATTTTTTATAGCTTTTGGAAAAGATTCGCCTCCTATTTGGTGGTTTGGAGGTGGTTTTGATATGACTCCTTACTATGGATACGAAGAAGATGTAAAAGAGTGGCATATATCTGCAAAAAAAATGTGCGATAAATATGATAAAAATATATATACAAAGTTAAAGAAAAATTGTGATGAGTATTTCTATATCAAACATCGTAATGAACCTAGAGGTATAGGTGGAATTTTTTTTGACGATTTAAATTTATGGGAATTTGACACATGTCTTAGTTTTGTTAAATCGGTCGGTTCTTGTTTTATAGATACGTATATACCAATTATAGAAAGACGTATAGAGACAAAATACTCTGATCAAGAAAAGGATTTTCAGCTTTTTAGGCGTGGACGATATGTTGAATTTAATTTAGTTTATGATAGAGGAACTTTATTTGGTTTGCAGTCTAAAGGAAGATCCGAGTCAATATTAATGTCTTTACCTCCCCTAGTTAAGTGGAAATATAATTATCCAATTAATGAAGGAAGCAAAGAAGAAGAGTTATATAAAAAATATCTAGTTAAAAAAGATTGGGTCTAAATAAGTAAAATTTATTTTTTTATAATAATACTAATTTTTTTTGATATGACGGGTGGGTCATGTGGAATATGTAAATGATCAGCAAATAAAAGTTGTATTGTATGCTTACCTTCTTTTAACTCTAGTTTTGTAGATTTTTGTGCTTTCCCAAAATGTATAATATTTTGCGTTGAAGGAAGAGGAGCTTTGAGGTTTGGCATACTCTCTAAATTTAAAAGCAGATGATGATGCCCACTATTCTTTTTTTTCGTTCCAGCTGGGACAACTTCCATATTATTAATAACAAATTCTATACTAATCGGTGATTTATATACCCCTCCATCCTCTATACCCATAATCTCTACAGACGCGTTTTCTGGGGATGAAGATTGATATGCATGTACTATACTAAATATCAGACATACAGAAATCAAAATTACTCTAATAAAATTATGTTTCATTTCTTATAAAAATTTTAAAGCTTATTATCAATAATATAATAAATAGGATAAGTGTATATGCTGGGATGGTCAACCCAAGAAATGTCCAGTCAACGTCTACGCAAGATGAGCTAGATGTAAAAGTCTTTTCTATAGCCTCAGAAAATGGTAGATTTTTTATATAGTAAAATATGTCGGCCCCACAACCATTTCCAAAATCACCTTCTTCCAAGTTTTTGTGTGCTTCCTGTATGTATATATGCCAAGAAGCACTTATAGTCCCTACAATACTGAAAAAAATAGCCATTATATTTGTTATTTTAGGAAAAATATTTTGTCTGGTTGCGAGAAAGAGTATAAAGATGGCAATTATTAAAAATCTGTCAATTAAGCACAGTGTGCATGGCATTAGCTCTAAGACCATATCAAAGTATATATAAGCTACTAGGAGGCTTATTATACAAAGGGCCAAACCCTGGCTTTCTAATTTTATCGTTTTTAACATATCTGTATTATAATCTTAACATACTAGGGTGAAATAAATATTTATGAGTAAATCTCTTTTCCCAGAAACACGCATGAGGCGTAACAGGAGTGACAAATTTATAAGAAATTTAGTCAGGGAAAATGTTGTTTCAGTAGACGATGTTATTTATCCGGTTTTTATATTGCCAGGAAAAAATAATTCTGAAGATATATCTTCAATGCCAGGCATCCAAAGGCTATCCGTTGATCTCATTTTACCTATTCTTGAGGATTTACATAAAAAAGGACTTAATGCTATAGCTATTTTCCCAGTAGTTGATAGTTCAGAAAAATCAGAGGGTGCTGAGGAAGCATATAATAGTAATGGTTTGGTTCAAGAAACAATTAAAATAATTAAAAAGGAAATTCCTGAATTGGGAATTATCTCTGATGTTGCTTTAGACCCATATACAACTTCTGGTCAAGATGGAATTATTGATAAAAATGGAAATGTTTTGAATGATGAGACAATACAAGTACTAGCAAAGCAAGCATTGTCTCATGCTGAGTCAGGTGCAGATATAGTTGCTCCATCAGATATGATGGATGGGAGAATTTTAAAAATAAGAGAGACTCTGGAGTCTAATGATTTTACTAATACAAAGATATTATCTTACGCAGCAAAATATGCATCTAATCTATATGGTCCATTTAGAGATGCTGTAAATTCAACAAACAGTCTTAAAGGTGCATCAAAGGACACATACCAGATGGATTTTGCTAATACTGAAGAAGCTAGAAATGAAGTAGAGTTAGATGTAGAAGAAGGCGCTGATATTGTTATGGTAAAACCAGGATTACACTATTTAGATGTTATATCAAAAATAAAAAATAAATTTAATATTCCAGTTTTTGCGTATCACGTTAGTGGTGAATATTCTATGATTAAAGCAGCTGCTAATAGCGGTTATCTTGATGAAAAGAAGGTTGTACTTGAGACTATGACATGCTTTAAACGTTCTGGTGCAAATGCGGTTTTAACTTATTTTGCAAAAGATATTATAAATTGGATAGGATAAATATAAATGAACAGATATGCTGTTTTTGGAAATCCAATTAATCATAGTTTATCCCCAAAAATTCATAAAGAATTTGCGAATAGCTTCAATAGAGAAATTCAGTATGAATCAGTGTTAGTTCCTGTTGGTAAATTTAAAGAAGAAGCCGACAAATTTTGTGATTCAGGTGGTAAAGGTTTAAATGTAACTCTTCCTTTTAAGTCTGATGCATATGACTATATTGATGAAGCAGATGAGCTTGCTGAACTTACTGGTGCTGTGAATACTATAAGATTTATAGATGGAAAAAAAATAGGTTATAACACGGATGGCATTGGTTTTGAGAGAGATATTAAGAATAACTTAAAATATAGTTTAGAGAATAAAAATATTTTGATACTAGGAGCTGGTGGTGCAGCTAGAGGTATTATTCCGAATATATTAAATTCTTCAACTAATCTAGTCTCCGTTTACAATAGAACGCATGAAAAAGCAGAGATTCTAGCAGATTGTTTTTCTATTTTAGGAGATATATTGGCCGTTGATGAAAGTTCATTATGTAATAACCAATATAATATGATTATAAATGCAACTTCTATAGGAAGCTCTAAAAATAAAATGATAGAAATCCCGAAGGTTATTTTTGATGAGAATACTATTTGTTATGACCTTTCGTATGGGAAATTAGCAAATAATTTTAAAAATTGGGCAAGAAAAAATAATTTATCTTTTTTTGATGGACTTGGAATGCTAGTTGAGCAGGCAGCAGAATCTTATTTTATTTGGGAAAATGATAGGCCTATAAATAATGAAAAAATAAAATCTATGTTACTTAAAGATTTATGATCCATACTTTTCTTTATATTCCTCAATATCCTTTTTGTATATATTAAAATCTTTTGTTGAGCCAACATATTCAATTATATCTGATAAATTTATTAAGCTTAGAACTTTAAGACCATGTTCATTTTCAATTTCTTTTGAAGCTGATGTTTCTGATGAACCTTTTTCTTCTCTATCAAGCAAAACTATGAGGTGAGTAGAGTTATGGTTATATTTTGAGAGTTTTTTTAGAATATTTTTTATTGCAGTACCAGCAGTTATTACATCATCAATAATTAGAGTTTTTCCATTATTAAAGTTTCCTACGATTTCACCACCTTCACCATGTTTTTTTTCACCTTTTCTATCATAAATAATGTTTACAGATTTATTATATTTCTTTTCAAGTGTAGATGATAAGGATGCAATAAGAGGTATACCTTTATATGCAGGACCAAATAAATTATCAAAGTTAAGTTTTTTTTCTTCTATTAATTCAGCTAATAACTCACTAATTTCAAGTAATGACTTGCCATCAGAAAAAACTCCACTATTGAAGAAAAATGGGCTTATTCTTTCAGATTTTAATTTGAAACTACCAAACTGCAGGGCATTTTTACTTAAAGATAGCTCAATAAATCTTTTTTTATAACTCATTGTTTCCTATTAATATAAATGTTCTGATAGACTACCTATAGTATATAAAAAATACAAATTATTATTATGAGAATAATAACATGTAATGTGAATGGGATACGTAGTGCGCATAAAAAAGGTTTCTTTAAATG
>CEUZ01051793.1_pt1 | contig 14866 bp, 17 predicted proteins | sample 361511 | NCBI WGS metagenome assembly CEUZ01 (sample SAMEA2622822, study PRJEB7988) | marine metagenome | biome: marine biome (ENVO:00000447); feature: surface water layer (ENVO:00002042); material: "saline water (ENVO:00002010), including plankton (ENVO:xxxxxxxx)" | depth 5 m
TTTAAAACTGTTGAGCTTAAAACTCTTCCCCCATTCGAAAAAAACTTTTCATTTTTTTTAATTGTGGATGCATGGAACAATTGTTGTTTATTACTTAATTTAATTTTATTTAATTTTTTAATTTCTTTTAATTTTTTGAATTTTCCAGGATAGCCTTTACTAGCAGCTACAACAGTAATTGCCTTATCTTTTGTCCAATAAATTTTTATATTTTTTAATTTTTTATCTATTGTTTTTTCGATTAAATCTAATAGGTCATTTTTTAATCTCATCATTATTATTTGGCATTCAGGATCTCCAAAGCGAATATTGTATTCAATTAATTTAGGATTAGAATTATCAATCATTAAACCTGCATACAAAATTCCTTTATAAGGATAACCTTTTCTATTTAGGCCTTTTAATGTGGGTTCAATAATTTTTTTTTTAATTTTATTTTCTACATTTTTTGTAATTAATTTTGATGGTGAATATGCACCCATACCGCCAGTATTGGGACCTGTATCATTTTCACCAATTCTTTTATGGTCTTGAGCAGTTCCAATTGGAATATAATTTTTACCGTCAGTTATAACAAAATAACTTGCCTCTTTTCCCGAGAGGAACTCTTCAACTATAACTTTTCTTGAAGATTTAAACTTACCTTTTAATATTTTTTTTATATCTTTGATTGCACGTTTTTTTGTTTTACAAATTGTAACTCCTTTTCCAGCTGCCAATCCGTCAGATTTAACTACAATTGGTAACTTAAAATTTTTAAGTGAAGATGTAATATTTTTAACACTAGTTATCTCAATTGATCTAGCTGAGGGAATATTAAAATCTCTACATAATTTTTTCATAAATGCTTTTGAACCTTCAAGTCTCGAAGCCTTTTTGTCTGGTCCAAAAACTTTAATCTTTTTTTTTTCAAAAAAATCAACAATCCCATTTACCAATGGTTCTTCAGGACCAACCACTAATAATTTTATATCTTTGCTTAAAATTGCTTTATATAATTCTTTAAAATTATTGTAGTTAACATTTAAATTCTCAGATATTTTAGCTGTACCTGCATTTCCCGGTATACAATAAATATTTGTAATTTTTTTTGATTTCTTTAATTTGTAGCAAATTGAATGCTCTCTTCCTCCACTTCCAATTATTCCAATATTCATGTAATAGTTTATAAACTAAAAATGTTCAAAAAATTAGCAAAATTGAAATATCTTCCAAATAATTTTACAATAGTTGAGGAAGGTGATCACGTTGTTTGTGCAATATCAGGAAAGAAAATTGCGCTTGAGGATCTTACATACTGGAATGTAGAACTGCAGGAAGCTTATTATTCTTTTATTGAAGCAAACCTAAAGAGAGATCAAAATTGAATTATTTCCATCTATCATGTGACCAAATCCATTGATTTGGGTTTTTTAATATAAATCCCTCAAGCAAGTTGTTTAATTCAGTGGTAATTTCAGGAATGGTTTTTTCTTTATTAAATTTTAGTGGCTCATAAAAGTGTAGTTCAAAATCAATATTATTTTTTCTTTCGATATAAACTGGAACTACATCGCAATTATATTTTCTGACTAATTGAGCGGGTATGGTTGTTGTTAAACAATCTCTACCAAATAATTTAGCTGCAATTCCCTCACTAACTCTTTGGTCAATCATAAGAGCAATTGAGTATCCATTTTTAATTGCTTCCAAAATTTTTCTAGTTCCAGATCTACCTTTTTTAATTTGATTTTTACAAATATAATTTTTCCTAATTTTTTCCATAGTTTCATTTAAAAAAAAATTATTTAGGGGTCTGTAAATTGCTGCAAGTTTTACTCCATAATTTTCTATTTGCATTGCCATTAATTCAAAATTATTGAAATGGCCTGAAATAAAAACAACTGGTTTTTTTTCTTTTATAATCTTATCTAAATATTCTAAGCCATTAATTTTAATATGATGTTTAAGTTTACCATTTCTAAACTCATTTAAAAAAATATAATCAGATAATATTCTTCCATAGTGACCCCACATATTAGTAATAATTCTATTTCTTTCGATATTTGTTTTTCCAATTTTGGATTTTTCTAAATTACTTAGTATTTTACTTCTTGATCTAAAAAAAGGACCAATAAGTCTCCCTATAAAATATCCTAATGATGAAGCAATTTTGTATCCTAAAAATTTAAAAATTAAAAAGAAAAATTTAATTATTATAAATTCTAAAAAATATTTTACCGATTTCATAAATTTTCCTTTAAAAGTTTTATAAAATGATCTTGATTTTCAATTTTTAAATCAATTTCTAACTTTTCTATATTAATTTTATAATTATCTTTTATTCTAAAATAATCTTTTTCAGTTGTTAATAATATTGCATCATTATTTTTGGCTTTCATTATTAAATTATCCATATCTTTATCTGAAAAAATATAATGATCAGGGAAAGTTTTAGAATCAACTAAATTTAAATTATTTTTTTTTAAAAGTTCAAAAAAATTTACAGGGTTTCCAATACCTGCAAATGCTATTATTTTTTTATTAGTAAATTTTTCAATATTTTTTGGAATATACTTAAAATAAAAAATATTACTTTTGTAAATTTTATTTATTTGATTTTCTATTTTTAGATTTTTTTCACCATTTATAAAAACACAATTTGCTTTTTTTAAAGAATTAAGACCTTCTCTCAGAGGGCCCGCAGGTAAAACTAAACCATTACCTATCCATTGTTTTTCATTGAAACACAAAATTGAGAAGTCTTTTTTAATTGAATAATCTTGAAAACCATCATCCATTATTGCAGTATCAAACTTATCTTGTATAAGTTTTCTTATACTCGATAATCGATTTTTGTCTGAAAAAACTTTGCTGGTAGTTTCTAATAATGATATTTCATCTTCAATATAATTATAATATTTTTTAATAATTGCTGGTTTTTTTCCAATAGAAATTAAAATATTATATATTTCTTTTACTAAAGGAGTTTTTCCAGTTCCACCCAAATAAATATTTCCAACACAAATAATTGGAACTTCAAATGTTTGTTTTTTTTTCAGTTTAATAATTAAATTAAATAAAAATAAATATATTATTGAAAAAGGATATAAAATAATTGGCCATGCAGAAAAGTTTTTAGAGTCCCAAAATATTGGTTTTTTAATAAACATTATATTAAATTTTTTAATTCTAAATTGGTATTATTTAATATTTTTCTTCCCAGTTGATTAATTTTGTTTATATTTTTTTTCTGTTTCAAATTAGTTTTAAGGTTTTTAAGAATGCTTAATTTTGCTTCTTTTATACTGTTTATTTTTGAAGAAACTCCAATATTATTTAGTAATGCATATATTTCTTTGAAGTTATCTACATTTGAACCATGAATCACTTTGCAACCACTTCTAACAGCTTCTAAAGGGTTTTGACCACCCCTTTTAATTATAGATCCACCTAAATATACAATTTTGCACATATTTAGAAAAGTTTTCGTTTCACCATAAGTATTTACTAAATAAATATCTGTATCATTTTTAATCTTAATTTTTGAACTATGTAAATGTACTTTAAGTCTAAGATTTTCTAAATCATTTTTTATACTCTCAGCTCGATTTATATGTCTAGGAATAATAATTGAGATAAATTTATTATATTTATTTTTAAGCTCTAGATGAACCTTGCCACAAAAGATTTCTTCATCATAGTGGGTACTAATACCACCAAAAAGAATTTTTTTATTATTAAGCAGTTTAAAGTTTTTAATTTTGTTAATTTTTTTTATTTTTTTTGTTTCTGAAAATTTTAAATTTCCTAAATTTTTGATATTTTTTGTTCCAAGTTTTTTTAAATATTTTCTTGTTTCCTCATTTTGACATAAGGATAAGTCAAATTTATTAAATATTTTTTTTGAAAAAATTTTTATTTTAAACCATTTTTTAAAAGTTTTATTTGTAATTCTTGCATTGAGTAGAACGATTTTAATATTTCTTTTATATAAATTTAGTATTGTATTTGGCCATATTTCAGACTCTACAAAAAATACTGCTGAAGGTTTCCAATAGTTTAAGAATTTCTTTATTATTAAATTAGCATCAATAGGAAAAAATTGATGAACTGTTTTGTTTAATTTATATTTTTCTAAGACTTTTGACGAACTAAGTGTTGATGAAGTAATAACTATCTGCTTTATTTTTGGATTTTTTTCTAATTTTTCAATTAATGGCATAATACTTAAAACTTCCCCAACACTAGAGCCATGAAACCAAATAACTTTTCCATTCATTCTTTTTTTTGATGAAATTCCTAATTTTTCTAAAAATCTAGTTGGATGTTCTTTTTTTTTTATTAATCTAAAAAGAATTATAATTGGTGATAATATTAGAACAAGATTAATTAAAATTCTGTATATAAATAACATTAATCTTTTCTTAATTGCTTTTCGTAAAAGTTTTTATATATAATAGATTTTTTAATTAAATCCTCATGATTACCTTCATCAACTATTTGACCTTGATCTAAAACAAAAATTTTATCAGAGTTTAAAATTGTTGATAATCTGTGTGCGATAATAAGTGATGTTTTATCTTTAGTTAAATGATTGATCGCTTTCTGAATTTTACTCTCTGTCTCAGCATCTAAAGAAGATGTTGCCTCATCTAAAAGAATGATTTTCGTTTTTTTTAAAATAGCTCTTGCGATTGAGAGTCTTTGCTTTTCCCCTCCAGAGAGTCGTACACCATTTTCACCTATAACCGTATTATACCCATCTTTAAGCTTTGATATAAATTCTGTAGCATAAGCTAATTCAGCTGCTTCAAATACTTCTTTATCAGAGGCATCAAGGTTTGCGTACTTAATATTATTAATTACTGTGTCATCAAACAATGTTGTATCCTGGCTAACTATTGAAATATTTTCTCTTAAAGATTTTAGTTTTACATTGTGAATAGATTGATTATCAATTTTAATTTCACCACTATCAGGATCATAAAATCTTGGTATTAAGTTTAGCAAAGTTGATTTACCAGCACCACTATGTCCAACAAATGCAGAAATTTTACCTCCTTCAATGGATATATTCACTGATTTTAAAGTTTTTTGCTCAGAATCTTTTAAATAAGAAAAGTTTACATCCTTAAAAATTATCTCACCTTTATTTAACTCAATAGGATCACAATCTTCTTTATTTGTAATTTCGTTCTTAATATCTAATATTGGAATAATTCTTTTACCTGCAGAAATTCCCTGTTGAACACCAATATTTAAAGTAGCTAAAGACCTTACAGGTTGGTAGGCCAACATCATTGCTGCTAGGAATGAAAAAAAATTATTTATTTCAAGTTCTTCTGACATTATTAGTTTGCCGGAATAAAAAATTAAAAAGGCAATCATTATACCAGTAAGGGTCTCCATTATTGGGGTTGATCTAACATAAACAGTATTAATTTTTTTCACTTTATTTGCTAGATTTGAAATTAATTCATCTGATCTATTACTTTCAAAACTCTCTTTTTGAAAAATTTTTATTAGTTTGTGATTTTTAAAAATTTCAACTAAATGTTTGTTCAAAAAACCCGACCTTTCTTGAGCCTGAGTAGATACTTTACCCATTCTTTTACCTAAACTTTTAGCAGCTATTGATGCCAATGGTATCATTATTATAGCCACCAAAGACAATTTCCAATTTTGATAAAACATAACGCTCAACAATCCTATTAGAGTTAAAGAATCTTTAATAAGATTTAACAAATTAATACTTAAAACATTTTTTATTAGTTCAACATCAAAATTTAAGTTTGATATATATTTACCAGAATGTTTACTCTCAATGAATTTAGTATCTGATTTAATCAATGCTTTGATCATATCTGATTGAATACTTTTTTTGACTTCCTCAGCTACATTAATAAGTAATACTTTAGCTGTATATAAAGAAAGTCCTTTTGTAGCAAAAGCAACAACTATAAGTACTGGAATTAAATAAATTAGTGTTTGATCTTTGTTTATAAACAATTTTTCAATTGCTGGATCTAATAACCATGCTATTGAAGATGTACTACCTGCCACCATCACAGAAAAGAAAACTGCAATAAATATTTTCTTTAAGTGTCTTTTTGTGTATTGATTATAAAACCTTTTTAAAACTTCAAAATTTTTCATATAAAAAAATTGTTTTTTTCTATTAAAATTATTAAAAATATAATCAAACCCAATGTATTATTACTTTTAAATTTTTGGTGACAAGAATTGTTATTATTTACTTCCCAATTTTTTATTTGATATAAAAATAAATGAAAGAAAGGAATTAATAAAAATAAATAATATAAATTATTAAATTTCATAAAGTATCCAACCAAAATTAAACAAACAAAAAATAAAAAATAGCAACTACTAATAAATGTTTTTGGACTATTTTTAAATTTTATTGATGTAGATTTTACTCCAATTATTTCATCATCCTTAATATCTTGATACCCATAAATCGTGTCATAACCAAGTGTCCAAAATATGGCTCCAAAATAAAACACTAACGGGGCCACACTTATACTATTTTTGATAGCTATCCATCCTAACAGTAGACCATAATTGAATGTTAGTCCTAGAAAAAGTTGGGGCCAATATGTAAATCTTTTCATTAAAGGATAAGTAAAAGCAAAAGGCATAGAACATAAAGCAAGAATAATTGTTAAATTATTAAAATTAATTAAAACGAGAAATGCTACTAAACATAAAATTAGAGCAATTATTAAAGCTGATTTGACTGAAATTTTATTTGATGCAAGTGGTCTATTTTTTGTTCTCTCAACTTTTTGATCATAATTTTTATCTACAATGTCATTTACGATACAGCCCGCTGATCGCATTAATACCGATCCAGAGAAAAATAAAAAAATATATAAAATATAATCTTCTAAACCATTTTGAAAATCATAAGCTATAGTTAGCCCCCACGCACAAGGCCAAAATAAAAGCATATAGCCAATTGGCTTTTTAAGTCTTGTTAATTCAAAGAAGATGCTTATATGAGACATACAAATTATTAAATAACAAAGATTTATTATTAAGCAAATTTAATCGACATGAATATTGATTACACAGTTGTAGCACTGATGTTTCCTGCAATTCCACTTATAATGAATGTCTATTCTACTAGGTTTCACACATTAAGTGCATTAATTAGAAAAATCCATGATGAATATGTATTTGAAAAACATACACCCCCAGAATGGAAAGATCAGTTAAATAACTTAAATAATAGAATTAGTTTTTTAAAATATTCTATAATGTTTGGTGCATTTGGCTTTTTATTTAATATGGTGACTGTTTTTGCGCTTTATTTAGATGAATTATTTATTGCTAGAATTATTTTTGGATCTTGTTGCTTGTCAATGATGACTTCAATTATATTTTTTATAAGAGAGATTCAAATTTCTACCAGAGCTTTAAGACTTCATATATCTGATATGGATCAAAAGTTTAAGGAATAATTATTGCTGGACCTAAAATCTTTCTGGACTCCAGATCTTTATGTGCTTGCGTAGCCTCACTTAATTTATATTTTTTATAAATTTTAATTTTGACTTGATTGGAGCTAATTTTTTCAAATAAAACTTTTGAGGCTTCATTTAATTCCTCTCTTGTGCTCAAATATTGCTGCATGGCAGGTCTTACTAAATACAGACCTTTAGGTTGAATATTTTTTGGAACATTTATATCTGATAACGGTCCTGAAGCATTTCCAAAAGAAACCATCATACCTCTAACACTTAAGCATTCTAAAGATCCTTCCAAAGTAGTTTTTCCAACACCATCATAAACAACTGGAACTCCTTTGCCATTTGTAATCTCCATTACTTTTCTTGCAAAATTTTCTTTATTATAATTAATTACAAAATCATAGCCATTAGTAATTGCTTGATTTATTTTTTCATCAGTTCCAACAGTACCAATAGTAGTACACCCAAGTGATTTGGCCCACTGGCCAAAGAGTTGACCAACTCCTCCAGCTGCAGCATGAAATAATATTATTTGTCCCTTTTTGACTGGATAAGTTTTATGAAGTAAATAAAATGTTGTTAAGCCTTTCGTCATAATTGCAGCTGCTACCTCCAAATCAATATTATCTGGTACTTTAACAAGATTATTTATTTTATAATTTCTGTGAGTTGAGTAAGAACCAATGGGTGCTCCAGCATATGACACTTTATCCCCAATCTTAAAATCTTTTATCGATGAACCAATATGTGTAATCACTCCTGAACCTTCTAACCCCAATGGTGATGGAAGTTTTAATGGGTACAACCCTGATCTATGGTATGTATCAATATAATTAAGACCAATTGCTTTATGTTCAATCGTGACTTCGTCATCTTTAGGTTTTCCAATAGAAATATCTTTCAATTCTAAAACTTCAGGTCCACCATTTTTATTGATTTCTATAGCTTTCATAACTTATTTTACAAATGTATCATTATGGTAATCTTCAACTGCCTGTAAGATTTCAGCTTTAGTATTCATTACAAATGGACCACCTCTAGCGATTTTTTCATTTATTGGTTTTCCTGAAATTAATAAGAATTTTGCATTTGATCTAGCTTTGACGCTCAAACTTTCACCTTTTGTCAGCAATATTAAAGTACTATCTACAACTTGATCATGTTTATTATCACCAATTTCTATCTCCCCATCAATTAAGTAAATAAAAGTGTTATGAGTTGATGGTAATTGAAAAATAAATTTTTTATTTTTTTTTAATTCAACATCAAAATAAATTGGCTCAACATTGTGTTCCCTAATAGGCCCTTTGGCATTGTCAAATTTTCCAGCTATCACTTTTACTTTTTTATCATCATCTTTATGAACACTCATTTTATCTGCATCAATATAAATATATTCTGGTTTACTCATCTTTAATTTAGCAGGCATATTAATCCATAATTGAAAACCATGAAGTTTACCTTCTTTCATTGCAGGCATTTCAGAATGAATTATTCCACTTCCTGTCTTCATCCATTGAACATCTCCTGCAGTCATTCTTCCCTGGCCGCCAGTGCTATCTTTATGTTCAAATTCTCCAGCTAGCATATAAGTTACTGTTTCAATTCCTCTGTGTGGATGAGGTGGAAAACCTGCAATATAATCTTCACTATTCTCTGATCCAAACTCATCTAACATTAAAAAAGGGTCATAGTAATTTGGTTCTACACCAATACTTCTTTTCAACTTTACTCCCGCTCCATCCGAAGCAGGAATTGGATCAATAATTTTGCTAACTTCAATTTTTTTCATAGAGTTTAATTATCAATTTAATTTTTCAATTCAATATTATTTCTTATCTAAACTGTAACCTTTTGCTCCATTTGCAATCAAAAACAAAAATCCACCAGCTAATGCAATATTTTTTAGGAAAGCTGTAAGTTGTATTTGATCATTAAAATCATTATGGAATATGAAAGCAGTTAAAATACAAAATAAAAATAAAAATGATGCAGCAATTTTTGTTTTATATCCAATTACGATTAGTATTGGACCAATAATTTCAATAATAATCGCAGGGATAATCATAATACCAGGTAGGCCATAGCTATCCATCCATTCAATTGTACCTTCATAATTGTTAATTTTTAAAATCCCATTTAAAAAAAATAGTATTGAGATAAAAATTCTACCCAATAGATCTAAAATATTTGTCATTTAATTTTAACTTATCTCTTAATCACATCTATTACAACGAGTTGTTGCAAACATATCATCCCAATCATCTTCTTTTTCTTCAACATAATCCATTAAACATCTTAGTGCTTTTGAGGTATCAGGTAGATCATATTTATCAACTATCTGTTCCAACATTTTTTCAGAGTCTGAATATATTTCAAAAGAAATTTCTTTTTTTTCATTCATATTTTTTCCTTTCAAATTTATATTATATATTCAATTACGTTAAGATATAAGCCAAATGATCGCTTCAAATTAAAGGCACTAATTCAGTTAAATCTTTTATTTCGTATTTAGGATCGTAATCCAATTTATCGAAAACATTTTTATTTCTATTTACCCAAATAGAATTAAAACCATAATTTCCACTACCTGAAACATCCCAAGTATTTGCACTTAAAAATACGACTTCATTTTTTTGAATTTGATATTTTTTAATTGGCATATCATATACTTTTGAGTCTGGTTTATAAATTCCTACCTCTTCAATAGAAAAGATATCATTAAATATATTTTCTAAATTATTACTCTTAACCAATTGAGAAAGAAGAGAAGGAGTGCCATTTGAAAGAATACTAATTTTTAAATCTTTTTTTTTTAGTGAATTTAAAACTTCAGGAACCTCTTTAAAAGGTGAAAGGACCTTATAGAGACTAAGCAATTCGTTTCTCATTGAAGATTCTATTTTATAAACTTTCATTGATTTATCTAAACTATCTTCTGTAATTTGCCAAAAATCTTTGTGTCTTTTCATCAGGCTTCTTAGCCAAGTGTATTCTAATTGAGTAGTTCTCCAATAATTTGCAAACCCCTCCCATTTATCTCCAATTTTATCTTTACACTTTTCTGCTGCTGAATTGACATCAAATAATGTTCCATATGCATCAAAAATTATTGCTTTAATATTTTTCATAATCTAATTTGTAAATATGGGCAATATTAGAATATTTTTTCAAGAAAGTTTATCACTAAATTTAAAGTCAGAATTAAACAGGTCTCAATCTCATTATCTCTCTAAAGTAATGAGGTTAAGAAGTGGTCAAAATTTTTCATTATTTAATGAAAGAGGAGAATGGATAGCTAAAGTCGATAATATAAATAAAGGTATAGTAGAATTTACTATCAAAAAAAAATTTAGAACTGCAGAAAACGATCAGGAAATTTGGCTAGCATTCACGCCAATTAAATTAAATTATTTAAATTTAATGATTCAGAAAGCTACAGAACTTGGAATAACAAGATTTTTTCCAATTTTGACAGAGAGAACTATTGTAAGAAAGCTAAATGAAAAAAGAATAAATAAAATTATTGCTGAGGCCTCAGAACAAAGTAATAGGCTAAACATACCAAAACTAGAAAAAATTACAAAATTAGATAGCTTTTTAAAATCCAATCAAAATACTAATATAATTTTTGGAGATTTAAATACTGAAAAGACTAAAATAAATTTAGAAAAAAAAGATCCAATATGTATTTTAATTGGACCAGAGGGTGACTTTACTGCAAAGGAAAGAGAAATTATTTCAAAACAAAAAAAAATTATTCCTCTTAAAATAAATAAAAATATACTTAGATCAGAGACTGCTGCAATTTCTATGATTTCAATAGTTGTTTTTAATTTACTATAAATATTTATTTATATTTTTATAAATATCATCATAAGCTGCATGATGACTTATTCTGTTAATATATTTGCCGTCTTTTAAGAGAATTATCGAAGAGCTGTGATTTATAAGATATTCACCATCCCCAGTAAATATTTTTTCTGACATTACTCCCCAGGATTGTGACATTAAAAAAATTTTTTTTGGATCCCCAGTAATACCATACATTTTATTATCAAAAGAATTGAGATATTCTTTAATTATTTCAGGCGTATCTCTTTCTGGATCAATACTTACAAAAAAAATTTTTAGTTTATTTTTCTTTTTTTCATCTAAATTATTTATTACTAAATCAAGATTATTTAATGTCATTGGACATATATCAGGACAATTTGTAAATCCAAAAAATATAGCTGTTAAAGGACCCTCGAATGATGACTCGGTTATTACTTCATTATTTACATCAATTAACGAAAATTCAGAACCTTTAAATTTTGCTTCAATATCATCTTTAGTTTTTTCCATTGATAAAAAAACTGGCAGCATTAAAAATAAGAAAATTACCAAACATCCTGTAATTACTGATATTGAAGTCTTTAATTTCATAGTTGCAAAATATGTTTTACTAATTATATAAGCATTATGAATTCAATATTAAAGAAGATATTTGGCACATTAACTGAAAAACCTTGGGAAGCCAGTCAGGCGGCTATAGATTCAAAGCACTCAGGTCAAACTTTTAATATTTCTAATCAAATGTCAGTTGTAATTATAATATTTGGAATCAGTTCAGTACTATTTAGTTTAATTTTTACAGGATATTTATATTCATTACCCCCAGGGCAAGATACTACATTTATTCTAAAGACAAATATGCTTTGGATAAATACATTAGTTCTCATTCTAGTTACATATTTTTTTGATAAAATAAGAAGAGATTTTAATAATAACCTGACAACTTATATAAAAAAGAATCTAATAACTGTTGGTGTTTTAAGTTACTTATTTTTAATCTTGCAATTAATTTTATGGTATCAATTAATGATTGAGGGAAATTACGTTTCAACAAATACTTATTTTTCCTCTTTTTATTTTTTTACAGCTTTACACGGAATCCATCTTCTTGGAGGTTTGTTTTTTTGGGGAAAAGTAACATCAAAAATTTTTAAATTAGAAGAGAGAGATTATAAAAAGGAAGAGAAAAGCATAACAGCTCTCTCAGTTTATTGGTTATTTCTATTTATAGTATGGTTTGTTTTTTTTACAATTATGTTTGTCTACAATGATGCAGTTTTAGATTGGTGTAGATCATTGATTTCGTAAGTCTATAAAAATAAAACTAAAATAGATCCAACCAAAGCTACAACTGCCAAAAGTATATAAACTGATTTTAAATATCTTTTTGTTTCAGGTTTGACTTTTCCTTTTGAGAAAGCTCCCGCACCAAAAGCAATGACCAAATAGAACAGTAAAACTAATACGAGTATAGTTATGAATATTCCTAATTTTCCCATCATAATATCGTTGATTATATTAGTTTATTTCAATTGTTTTATGACATTTTGTCATAGGTATTTATAGTATTATTCATCTATATAACCCATATGCATGCAGGAATAATATTTTTATTAGTCATCGTTGGATCAATACTTTTCCATATTTTTACACCTTGGTATTGGACTGATATTGCATCTAATTGGCAAGGTATGGACGATACAATTACACTAACTTTCTGGGTTGGTGGTGGTGTTTTCGTTGCTGTATGTTTATTCATGATTTATTGCGTATTTAAATTTTCTTATAAAGAAGGAAGAAAAGTTGAATATAAACCAGAGGATAAAAAATTAGAAAGAATTCTTACTTGGGCTACAACATTAGGTGTTGCGGCTTTATTAGCTCCAGGTTTAATTATTTGGAATCAATATGTCAACGTTCCAAAAAATGCTTTAGAGGTTGATGTAATGGCATGGCAATGGGGATGGCAATATAGATTACCAGGCGATGATGGAAAATTAGGAACTACAAAAGTAATTAATATAAGCGATGAAAATCCATTTGGAATAAATCCTGATGATCCATTTGGACAGGATGATGTAATTATTCAAAGCGATGTTTTAAACATGGAAACTAATAGACCAATTAAAATTTTATTAAGATCTGTAGATGTTTTACATAATTGGTATGTGCCTCAATTTAGAGCAAAAATGGATGCTGTTCCTGGGGTTGTTACTTTTTATTGGTTTGAACCAAATAAAGTTGGAGAATATGAAGTTCTATGTGCTGAATATTGTGGTGTAGGACACTACGCAATGAGAGGTACTGTAATAGTTCAGACTAAGCAAGATTACAACCAGTGGCTTAATGAGCAAGAAACTTTTTCGGAATTAGTTGCCAAACAAAACAAATTAAAAATTGAAGAAAACAAAATTGTTAAAAAGATTAACTTAAACTTAAATTAGTATATATTAAAAAGGAAAAAAAATGTCAGACGAAATAGAAAATAAATCAGGTTATCAAACTCAATCTTCAGAGACTATGAATGAATATTCAGGAACAGCGGTTGGAGATATTGACTACGTAAGACCTGCAGAATTACCAGAACAAGATTTGTATCATGGACATACATTTTTAACTAAATGGGTTTTTTGCCAGGATGCGAAAGTAATAGGAGTACAATATTTTTTAACAGCAGTTTTTACTGGACTTGTTGGATTAATCTTATCTTGGCTAATGAGATTACAATTAGGTTTTCCAGGATTGGCTGGTTTCATGACTGCAGAGCATTATTACCAGTTCGTAACTATGCATGGAATGATTATGGTTGTTTATTTTCTAACCGCATTATTTCTTGGAGGTTTTGGTAATTATTTAATACCTTTAATGGTTGGTGCTCGTGATATGGTTTTTCCATATGTAAACATGTTAAGTTTTTGGATGTTTTTTGTTGCTGTGATGGTTTTAATGGCAAGTTTTTTTGTACCAGGAGGACCGACTGGATCAGGATGGACCTTGTATCCTCCACAAGCAATTTTAGAGGGAACACCTGGATCTGGAGCAGGAATACTTCTTATGCTTATATCTTTATCTCTCTTTGTAATAGGTTTTACAATGGGAGGATTAAATTACATGATTACGATTCTACAAGCTAGAACAAGAGGAATGACTTTAATGAGAATGCCTTTAACTGTTTGGGGAATATTTACTGCAACTGTATTAGCTATGCTAGCATTTCCTGCCCTTTTAGTGAGTTCTATAATGATGACTTTAGATAAAGTATTAGGAACTAGTTTTTTTATGCCAACTATTTTAAAAGCAGGTGAGGTACTAGAATATGGTGGTGGTAGTCCTATTCTTTTCCAACACTTATTTTGGTTTTTTGGTCACCCTGAGGTTTACATTGTAGCACTCCCAGCATTTGGTATCGTATCAGACTTAATTTCGGTTCATGCAAGAAAGAATATTTTTGGCTATAGGATGATGGTTTGGGCAATTGTAGGTATTGGTGGTCTGAGTTTCTTTGTGTGGGCACACCATATGTATGTTAGTGGAATGAACCCTTGGTTTGGTTT
>CEUZ01279434.1_pt1 | contig 14858 bp, 14 predicted proteins | sample 361511 | NCBI WGS metagenome assembly CEUZ01 (sample SAMEA2622822, study PRJEB7988) | marine metagenome | biome: marine biome (ENVO:00000447); feature: surface water layer (ENVO:00002042); material: "saline water (ENVO:00002010), including plankton (ENVO:xxxxxxxx)" | depth 5 m
CTGAAAATAATGTAATTATTGGAAATGTTTGCTTGTATGGAGCAACAAGCGGAAAACTATTTGTTGCAGGCATAGCTGGAGATCGTTTTTGTGTAAGAAATTCAGGGGCCTTGTCTGTAGTAGAAGGATGTGGAGACAATGCTTGCGAATATATGACAGGAGGATTTGTTACAGTTTTAGGCGATGTCGGAAATAATTTTGCAGCAGGCATGACTGGAGGTATGGCATTTATTTATGATAAAAAAAATAATCTGCCATTAAAAATTAATTCTAATGATGTGATTTACCAAAAAGAAATCTTAATTCATTGGGAAAATTTTTTAAAAGACATGATTGATGAACATTTTAAAAAAACCCAATCTTATTGTGCAAAAAATATTTTAGATAATTGGGAAAAAGAAAAAAATTATTTTTGGCAAATAATTCCTAAAGAAATGATTAATAAGTTTGAAAAACCTGTCTTATTAAAAGAAGCAAAATTTGCTTAAATTGACTCTAATATATTATCAATTGAATTATTTATAATCAAAAGATCATTTTTATTTGAAAGCCTGTGATCACTTTCTTTCAAATATCTAATTTGGATATTTTTTCCTTTTACAATTTTTAAAATTTTTTTAGATATTTGTGGTGATACATCTTTGTCTTTTAATCCATGTATAAGTATGAAAGGTTTTTTAAAAGGAAAATTTTTATTTAAAACAAGATTTTTATTACCTTCTTCAAAAAATTTTTTAGTCATAATAACATTTAATTTTTTAAATTTTGCCATACCTTTCTTATTTATTTCATTTTTGAATTTTTTGGGTAATTCATTCATTAAGTATTTTGTAGCGTCCGGAGCTGGAGCCAAACCTATTAAACCAGCAATTCGTGGTTTCCTATGCTTTGTAGCAAGCATCATAATCCATGCACCTAAACTACTGCCTATAAGAATTTGAGGTCCTTTTGTTTTTTTATCGATCATTTCAATTAAATCATTTTTCCAATCCTTAATTGTAAAATTATGAAAATCTCCATATGATTTTCCATGACCTCGACAATCAAATCTTAAGAAAGATAAACCTTTTTTTTGTGAATATTTTTCAATACTGAGAGATTTAGTGCCTTCCATATCTGAAGCCATACCGTGTATATAAATGATACCTGGTGATTTTCCTTTAAAGTATTTATAAGCTATTTTTTGATTTAGTTTATTTTTAAAGAAAGCCATATTAAAATATATAATTTATTTTATAATAAAAAAATATTTCATGAAAGAACTAAGATTGTTGCAAGTTATCCCAGCGCTTAAATCTGGTGGAGTTGAACAAGGAACAGTAGATTTAGCCAACTATATTGCAAAAAAAAATATTGCTTCTTTTGTAATTTCTAATGGTGGAAGAATGTTAATGGAATTAAATAGCAAAAATGTAAAACATTTTTTATTACCAGTAGACTCAAAAAATCCTTTTGTAATGATAAGAAATATTAAGAAAATAAAAAAAATAATTTTAGAAAATAAAATAAATTTGGTTCATGTTAGATCCCGAGCTCCTGCATGGTCAGTGTATTTTGCATGTAAAAATATTTGCAATACTGTGTCTACATTTCATAACTTATATGGTCACAATAATTTTTTAAAGATATTTTATAATAAAGGTTTGAGTAAAGTAAATAAAATTGTTGCAATTTCAAATTATGTTAAAAATTCTATTTCACAAAAATATAATTTGGATAAAAGAAAAATAAACGTAATACACAGAGGAGTTGATTTAAATAAATTTAATCCAAAAATTGATGATCAGCTTAAATACTTAAAATTTCTTTCTGAATTTAAAATACCAAATAATAAAAAAATTATTTTATTTCCTGCTAGATTAACCAATTGGAAAGGTCAGTTGGAATTTTTAGAAATATTACAAAATTTAAGTTTGGATAATTTTTTTTGCTATTTTGTTGGAGACGATAAGAATAATAAATATAGAATTAAATTAGAGAAAGAAATTTATAAAAAAAGACTTAATTTAAATTGTAAAATTCTTGGACATTTGGCTCATAATAATATGAGACACATGTATAAAACAGCAGATATAATAATTAGCGCCCCTTTAAAACCAGAAGGTTTTGGTCGTATAGTATGTGAAGCTTTGGCAATGAAAAAAATAATACTTTGTTATAATTTTGGCGGAGTAAAAGAACAAATTTTAGGCTTAGATAATTTATATGCTGTTGAGCCATATAATAAAAAAGAAATGATAGATAAAATAAATAAAGCAGTCAACTTTTCATCTATTGTGAAAAAAAGAATGGGAGAAATAGCAAGAAAACATATTGAAGATAAATTTACAAATGAAATAATGTTAAAAAAATATTTAAAACTATATAATAATATTATTCAGTGAAAAAAATATTAATTATTAAACATGGTTCCTTAGGAGATATCGCACTTGCTTTACCAGCATTTGCTTCTATAAAAAAACATTTTAATAAATCTAAAATATTTTTATTAACAGAAAAAAAATATTTTAATTTTTTTAAAAAATCACCTTATATTGATAAATGTATAGAAGATAATAGAAGTAAAAATTTATTAAAAACATTTGAAATGTTGAATAGTTTGTTAACCTATAAATTTAATTTTTTAATAGATCTTCAGAATTCAAAAAGAACATCTCTTTATAATTTATTTTTTAAAATATTTAGTAAATCAATTATATCTAGTTCAAGGGGATTTTCTAATTTTAGATATAAGATTCCAATTCAAGGTACTGAAACTGTAATTTCAGGACTTTTTAATCAACTAAAATTAATTAATGTTAAAAGAAATAAAAAAGAAAATTATTCTTGGCTTTCAGTAAAATTAAAAGATAAATATAAAAAACCTCTAGCGTTATTTATTCCTGGTGTGTCAAAAAGAGGTAACTATAAACAGTTAGAACCTATAAAATTTGCTCGAATTGCAAAATACTTAGAAAGTTTAAATTATATGATTTGTGTTATAGGAAATAAAGAAGATGAAAAAAGCATAAAACCTATTTTAGAATCTTGTAATAATGTGATTAACAAAACTGGCAATTCACCTCCTGAGATTATATATTCAATTGCTTTAAAATCTAAAATTATTTTTTCAAATGATACTGGTCCTGGACATATAGCTGCTTTAGCAAAAAAAAATTTTGTTTATGTTTTAAATAATAACAGCATTTCTAAATCAAACATATCAAAAAAACCCCATATATTTAAAATCCAATCTAAGTCAGTTAAAAATATTTCTTCAAATCAAATTATTAATTTTATTAAAAAAAACAAATTATTTTAGTATAGAAATTATTTTTTTATTTATATTAAACTCATCAAAAGATAATTTTTTATGTTTGTTTTTCCAAGGATGATATTCTTTATATATTGCACTAGGTTTATTTAATGGATCATATATTATAATAACAGGAATCCTACATGCAGCTGATATATGGGTACATCCGCATTCAGGTGTTATAACTTGTTTAGATGAATAAATAATATGTTTCCAGTTTTCAAAATTAAGTTTATTTAAAATTGTAACATTATTAGTAAGTTTTTTAATTTTTGAAAAGTTTTTGTTTTGAATTATTTTATAGTTATCATATATCTTTTTAAATTTTTTTTCAGTTGAATTATCAGTAGTTAAAACATATTTATAATTTTTTTTTGGTAATTTAGATATTAATTCTAAGAATTTATTTTCGTCATAAAACTTATTTATCCATTTTTCACTTAAATGTATTGTTATTAAGCTTTCTTTATTATTTGTTAATTTTAATTTATTTTTAGGTAAAAAAATTTCAATTGGTGAATTGAGATTACATAAAATATTACAACTATATATAAATTTGAAAATCATTTTTGTTTGATGAATTTCTTGATTATTTTTTAATCTTGAAAATCTATCAATGGTATATGTATAATTGCAAAAAATATTTGATAAAATTCTTAAAATTAATTTAGAAAAAAACGATTTTTTATATCTTGATAAAAAAATTAAAGCCCCTTTTTTTTCAGAGTTTGAAAAAAAACAAAAAAAATAACTTTCAAAAGTAGGTGAAAAATTCAAAAAATATTCAAACTTAGTTTTTCTAATTATATTTAAGTTTTTAATTAAGGTAAAAAAATTCGATTTTGTTTTTATTGTTATTATTTTATCAATAAAATTTAATTTTTTTAAAACAAAAGAGTTTTTTTCAGAAGCTAAAACAAAAATTTTAGCATTAGGATTAGCTAATTTTATTCCTTTTATTGCGGGAAGTGTCAAAATCATATCTCCCATTTTGTCTAATCTAGAAATACAAATGTTCTTCATAAATTATATAATTTTACATAAAATATATCATGTTGGCCAAAAGTAGCACTTGAATATTTATTAAAATCATTTATATGCAATGAACAATGGAAATAAAATTTTTTTCAATTCTTCTTTCATGCTAATTCACTGCATTTTCAACATAATAGAGCTTAAATAGTTTTGGCACTAAATTACAAAGCGAAAAAAGCAAAAGGACCTCGTATAAATGAGAGTATTACAGCTAGTGAGGTTAGGGTCATATCTTCAACTGGAAAGCAATTAGGTATAATTAGTATAAGAGAAGCCCTTATTATAGCTGAGGATGAAGGATTTGATCTTGTAGAAATATCCCCAAATGCACAGCCTCCAGTTTGTAAAATAATTGATTATGGTAAATTAAAATACAAAGAACAAAAAAGTAAAAAGGAAGCTAAGAAAAAACAAAAAACCATTGAAATCAAAGAAATTAAAATGAGACCAGGAATTGATAAACATGATTATAATGTAAAAATAAAAGCTCTTTCAAAGTTTATAGGAGGAGGAAATAAAGTTAAAATATCAATGCGTTTTCGGGGACGTGAAATGGAACATCAAAACTTAGGATTTGATTTATTAAAAAAACTAACGCAGGAAGTTGAGGAATATGCAAAAGTAGAAACTTCACCAAAACCAGAAGGTCGTCAAATTTCTATGATTTTAGTACCTGTTTCCAGTAAATAAATATCTAAATAATCAAATAAGATAGTTGATACTTTGCAACTATTTAGCTATATACCAAAAAAATCATTAAGGCCTGTTAGGTAGCCTTATGGTTAAATTATAATTGGAGATAGAAATGCCTAAATTGAAAACAAAAAGTAGTATAAAAAAACGTTTTTCTAGAACCGGCACAGGTAAAATAAAGTTCAAGCCTTCAGGCAAAAGACATGGAATGAGCAAAAGAAGTAATAAATTTATACGCAATACTAGAAAGTCAAGTATTATGGCTCCAGGCGATTCTGCCTTGATTGATCATATGTTGCCATATAATAAATAAAATTAGAGGATATTATGACAAGGGTTTCAAGAGGCGTTACATCTAGAGCAAGACATAAAAAAGTTTTTAAAAAAGCAAAAGGCTATTATGGAAGACGTAAAAATGTTTTTAGAGTCGCCGTACAAGCGGTTGAAAGAGGTTTACAAAGTTCGTATAAAGATAGAAGAAATAAAAAAAGAGATTTCAGAGGACTTTGGATACAGCGAATTAATGCAGGAGCAAGGATGCATGGTATGACTTATTCTCAATTTATTAATGGTTTAAAAAAGGCTACTATAGAAATAGATCGCAAAATTTTAGCAGAATTAGCCGTAAATCAACCAGAAACTTTTAAAGCTTTAATTCAAAAAGCACAATCAGTTAGGTAGTTTTTTTTCGTCACATAATCTATATATGTACTTATGTCTTTATCACTTGATAAAAACGACATAGTTAAATTGATCAAAAGTGTCTCTAGTTTATCTGATCTAGAATCATTACGTATTGAATATTTAGGAAAAAAGGGCCTTATCACTAAAGAGATGAAATCTTTGTCTTCTTTATCTATTGAACAAAAAAAAGAAAAAGGAATAAAACTAAATACAATTAAAAATTTTCTTGAAGCTGAACTAACTTTAAGAAAAAAAGAAATTGAAAATATAGAAATTAAAGAAAAGCTAAGTAAAGAAAAAATTGACATAACTTTACCTCCTCGTAGTTTCGAAACTGGAAAAATCCATCCAATAAGTCAATCAATTTATAAAATAATAGATATTTTTTCTTTAATGGGTTTTTCAGTAGAAACCGGTCCTGACATTGAATCTGATTTTAATAATTTTACTGCTTTAAATATACCATCACATCATCCTGCTAGAGAAATGCAAGATACATTTTATTTAGATACTAAAGCTGGAGAAGAGGAAAAAGTTTTAAGAACTCATACTAGCCCTGTTCAAGTTAGAAAAATGTTTAATTCAAAACCACCTATAAGAATAATAGTGCCTGGAAGAACTTATCGTAGTGATTCAGATTCAACGCACACTCCAATGTTTCATCAAGTTGAGGGACTATTAATAGATCAATCTTCTACAATGGCGCATTTAAAAGGATGTTTAATAGATTTTTTAAAAGAATTTTTTGAAATTGATAATTTACAATACAGGTTTAGACCAAGTTACTTTCCATTTACTGAACCTAGCGCTGAAATGGATGTAGCTTATACAAAAATAAATAACATTATTAAAATAGGAGAAGGCGATCAGTGGTTAGAGATATTAGGTTGTGGAATGGTCAATCCAAAAGTTTTAGAAAATTGTAAAATTGATTCAAAAAAGTTTCAAGGCTTTGCTTTTGGAATGGGCATTGAACGTCTTTCGATGCTTAAATATGGGATTACTGATATGAGAGGTTTTTTTAACAGTGATTTTAGATGGCTTAATCATTATGGTTTTAGCCCTCTTGATTTATCTACAACTTCTGGAATTTAAAAATGAAATTTACATTAAGTTGGTTGTTAGATCATATTGATACTAAAGCAAATATTAAAACTATCGAATCTACTTTAACTAATATTGGATTAGAAGTTGAATCAATCAATGATAGAGCCAATGAACTTAAAGATTTTAGAGTTGCAAAAGTTTTAAACGCAGAAAAACATCCAAATGCAGATAGATTAAAAGTTTGTAAAGTTAAAACTCAAAAAGGAATATTTCAAGTAGTGTGTGGAGCAACAAATGCCAAAACAGGAATGTTAGGTGTTTTTGCTCCAGAAAATAGTTATATTCCAGGAACAGACATTAGATTAAAAAGATCAAATATTAGAGGAGTTGATTCTTTTGGCATGCTTGTGTCAGAAAAAGAGATGGGAATTTCTGATGAGCATGAAGGCATTATAGAAATTGATTCTAAATATAAAGTTGGTGATTTGTTTTCAGAAATATATGGTTTAAACGATCCTATAATAGAAATAAATATAACTCCAAATAGATCTGATTGTTTATCTGTAAGAGGTATTGCTAGAGATCTTTCAGCAGCAGGATTAGGTAAATTAAAAAAACTGAAAATAAAAAAAATTAAAGGTACATATAAAAGCAATATTGCATGGAAAAGAGAATTTATAAAATCTAATCAACATTTATGCTCAGGTGTTTCAGGTAGATCATTTAAAAATATTAAAAATGTTGAAAGTCCAGATTGGTTAAAAAAAAGATTATTAGCAATAGGATTAAGACCAATATCAGCTCTTGTAGATATAACAAACTTTATTACTTATGATTTAGGAAGACCTCTTCATGTTTATGATGCTGATAAAATAGAAGGAAATTTATGCATGCGCTTAGCAAAAAATGGAGAGAAATGTAAAACTTTAGATGAAAAAGAATATCAATTATCAAATAATATGGTTGTTATTTCTGATGATAATTCCCTTCATGGAATTGGAGGCGTGATGGGAGGGTTTTATAGTGGATGTTCTTTTGAAACTAAAAACGTATTTTTAGAAGTGGCGTTATTTGATCCTATTAGTATTACTAAAACAGGAAGAAAAATAAATTTGCAAAGCGACGCAAGATATCGTTTTGAAAGAGGAATCGATTACACTTCTATTGAATGGGGAGTTGATAAAGCTACAGAAATGATATTAAATTTATGTGGAGGAGAGGTTAGTGAAATAACTTTTGATAAAATAAATAAAAAAAATGATAAAATTATTAAGTATGATTTGAGCATAACAAAATATCTTGGTGGAATAAATATAAAAACAAAAAATCAAATTAAAATTTTAGAAGACTTAGGTTTTAAAATAAAATCTAAAACTAATAAATATGTTGAAATTTCAGTCCCACCTTTTAGACCTGATATAGAAGGGACAGCGGATATTTTTGAAGAAATTGTGAGAATTTATGGGTATGATAAAATTGAACCAAAATCTGTTATTAAAGATGATAAATTTAAAACAGAAACCTTAAGTAATAATTTAAAATCATTTTATAAATCAAAAAGAATAATAGCTAGCCGAGGTTATTTAGAAACTATAACATGGTCATTTATTTCAACTAAATATGCAACACTTGATAATACTACTAATGCTGTTCAGATTAAAAATCCTATAAGCAATGATTTAGATAGAATGCGCACTTCAATTTTTCCAAATTTGCTAAATTCAATTAATATCAACATAGGAAGACTACATAACAACGGAAAATTATTTGAAGTAGGACCACAATTCTTTGGACTTCAAGAAAATGATCAGCAGATGATGGCAACAGCTATTCAATATGGACCTGCTTATAATCCAATATGGAATAATGAAAAAAGAGACTCAGATGCTTTTGATGTTAAAAGTGATGTTTATTTTGTGCTTGATCAGCTCAATATACCCACAAAAAATATTTTATATGATGAATTAGATAATATTTATTTTCATCCAGGAAAATCTGCTCAGCTAAGAATTGGAAAAAATATTTTAGCAAGATTTGGAGAAATTCATCCATTTATTTTACAAAAATATGAAATTAAAACAAAAGTTTATGGTTTTGAAATTTTTTTAGATCAATTGAATGAGTTTCAAGCAAAAAAATCATCAACGAAAAAGGCTTTTGATAATAACGATTTACAAGCAGTCGAAAGAGATTTTTCTTTTTTACTTCCAAAAAGCATTAAAGTAATTGAAGTAGTAAAAAAAATACAACAAATAGATAAAAAAATTATCAAGAAAGTATTAATCTTTGATGTTTTTGAGGATAAAAAAAATTTTTCTAATATGAAAAGCGTCGCTTTCAAAATTATTCTACAACCAATAGATAAAACATTTACTGATATAGAAATAGAAAATATATCAAATTTAATTATTAATCTTGTTTCAAAGAATTTTGATGGTCAACTAAGACAATAATAATGGAAAAATTAAAAAATATAAGAAATTTTTCTATTATAGCTCATATTGACCACGGCAAATCAACATTAGCTGATAGAATTATCCAAGTCTGCGGTGGTTTAGAGGCAAGAGAAATGAAAGATCAAGTTCTCGACTCTATGGATCTTGAAAGAGAAAGAGGCATTACAATTAAAGCTCAAACAGTTAGATTAAACTATCTTTCAAAAGATGGAAATCAATATATTTTTAATTTAATGGATACACCAGGACACGTAGATTTTTCTTATGAGGTATCAAGATCACTAGCTGCTTGTGAAGGTTCTGTTTTAATTATTGATTCTACACAAGGAGTAGAAGCTCAAACTTTAGCAAATGCATATCAGGCAATAGATAATAACCATGAAATTATACCTGTTTTAAATAAAATTGATCTAGCATCTGCTGAACCTCAAAGAATTAAAAGTCAAGTTGAAGATATCTTAGGTATTAATTCTAAAGATACGTCTATGGTTTCTGCTAAAACAGGAGAAGGAGTAGAAGATCTTCTGGAAAAGATAGTTAAGTTATTGCCATCTCCTAAGGGCAATATGGAACAACCGCTTGAATGTTTGCTTGTTGATAGTTGGTATGACAGCTATTTAGGCGTAGTTGTTTTAGTAAGAGTTATAAATGGAAGATTAAAAAAAAATCAGAAAATAAGACTCATGGCAACTGATGCTACTTATACTATAGATCGAGTGGGGATATTTTCACCCAAACCGAATGAAGTTGAAGATCTAGGACCTGGAGAAATAGGCTTTATAAATGCCGGAATAAAGAGCGTTTCCGATTGTAGAATTGGAGATACTATAACTGATGAAAAAAAACCAACATCTAATCCTTTATCTGGATTCAAACCATCTCAACCAGTTGTTTTTTGCGGCATGTTTCCAGTAGACTCTGATAATTATGAACATATGAGAGATAGCATGGAAAAACTTTCTTTAAATGACTCAAGTTTTTCTTATGAACCTGAAGTTAGTCCTGCACTTGGATATGGTTTTAGATGCGGGTTTTTAGGCTTGCTACATTTAGAAATTATTAGAGATAGATTTGAGAGAGAATTCAACTTAGAGCTAGTGACCACAGCACCCTCTGTTATTTATAAAATTGTCTTAAAAGATAAAAAAGTTCTTGAACTCCACAACCCTACAGACATGCCAGATCCTGTTAAGATAGAATTTATCGAAGAGCCATGGATTAAAGCTACAATTATTGTACCTGATCAATATCTCGGTTCTGTTTTGGAACTGTGTATTTCTAAAAGAGGTATCCAAAAACAACTAACATATACTGGAACTAGAGCAATGTTAATATATAATTTACCTTTAAACGAAGTTGTATTTGATTTCTATGATCGATTGAAATCAATTACTCAAGGATATGCGAGTTTTGATTACGATCTTATAGGTTATCAAAAAAATGACTTAGTTAAAGTAATTATAATGATAAATGGAGATCCTGTTGATGCACTATCTCTTATTGTCCATAGAGATAGATCTCAACAAAGAGGAAGAAATTTATGTGAAAGATTAAAAGACTTAATACCTCGCCAACAATTTAAAGTTGCTATCCAAGCGGCAATAGGAGGTAAAATAATAGCAAGAGAAACAGTAGCTGCATTCAGAAAAGATGTTACTCAAAAACTTTATGGTGGAGATGTAACAAGAAAAAATAAATTATTAGATAAACAAAAAAAAGGTAAAAAAAGAATGAAGCAGTTTGGCAAAGTAGAAATTCCTCAAAATGCATTTTTAAATGCTTTAAGAATGAAAGAAAATTAATTTATTAAATTAAATCTATATTAAAACTGATTACTACTCTTTCATCAGAAGAATTATTCATATCAACAGAATGATGAAGATAACTTGGAAATAAAACTAAAAGACCTTCTTGAGGAGTGATATTAATTACCTCCAAATTTAAGTTATTAGGTTTTTTTGTAATAGGAGTTCTTATAACCTTTGCAGATCGCGGATCATGAAATTTAATATCACCACAATTTTTTGGAGCTTTAACATAATAAGCTGCACTTATATAATTATTAGAATGTATATGTCTTGCGTTTGAAGCATTAGAAGGATTAATTATTGACCACATGCCTGTAATTTTTAATTCGTTTTTTTCTATGTCCCATCCCATGTCATTTATAGATTCATTTAGAATTGAAGAAATATTTTTAATAAAAAATTGTGGCACAGGATCTGAAAGATTAAAATTTTTAGAATGCCAACCAATTAAATTTGATTTTTTTCTTCCTTCCGGATCATTAGTCTGCAGATTTTGAATATAATTCGAAAATTTTGTATTAATTTCTTTATAATTTGGAACAACAGTTGTCCATAAAGGAGTTGAAAATATTAAATTTAGATCTGAATTTCTCTTATTCATTTTATATTATCTTCTTATACTTTATAATTATAAACTATAAAATATTAATTGATTACAATTTTCTTGTTTTTTATATAAGCTATTAAAGCAAAAATTATCCATATAATTTTCAAAGTAATTATATCTGTGTGTATTCCTTCAAGAAAGAAATATACTATTATTATTAATAAATTTTGGTTAAGTGTTGCAATCTTTAAAGAATACAGAAAAATCAATAAAATGCTTAAAAATCCAAAAATACCATATTCGCTTAAAACTCCTAGATATGTTGAGTGTGGAGTTTTGTCTTTTAAAAAAGGAAATTCTGTGTTTTTTACATTTTTAAAATTATTGTAACCTACTCCAAATAAATAATGATCTTTTATAACATTGACACTTTTTATTTTTGCAAATGTGTAAAAGGTCTCATACAAATAAAAATTATTGTTTTCATATAAAGGGGATAAATTTAAAGGTGTATAACTATTATCTAACCAGTTATAATCCTTTGATTTGTCTAGTAGGAGAAAACTAGTGAAGAAATTATGAAAGAGAATCAAAAAAATAATTAATAAATATGATAAATATTTTAGAAATAAAGAAGTTAATTTTTTGTAAAAGTTAATAATTAAACATACAGCATATAAAACTAATGATTTTGAAAATGTAAGCAAGAGTGCAAGATTTAGAAGTAGACTCTTAGTGTAAAATAAAGACATGCTGTTTTTTTTGAAAGATAAAAAAATATTTAACCCAATAATTAAATAAAATGCTAATAAATTTGGTGTTGTAAAAAATCCATAAGCCCTTACTTCTTTACCAATAGAAAAAGGATATGATCTTTCTCTTGCTAAAATTGTACTTATTTCAAATTGTTGTAATAGCCATCCTAATATTCCTAATAAAGCAGATAAGATTGATAAATATATTATTGTTTTAAAATAATTTTTAATATCATTAATTTCAAAAAGATTTCTGTATATAAAATAGATCATAAATAAATAAAATGACACCAATAGGCCAAGCAACCTGCTTTGTTCAAAATTATTTGCAATAACTAAAAAAATATTAACTAAGAAAAAAGATCCAAAATATAAATCTGATTTTATGAATTTAATTTTTATTTGCTTTTTGAAAACTCCTATAAAATAAATAAATATTAATAATAAAAAAACAACCTCAGAGAATCTAATTGATTTTACATCCCAATGATGAAGTGCTAATGAAAAAATGTAAATATATGATATATACTTTAATATTATTGTAGAATTAATATATTTAAAATACACTATTTAAGATTTAACATTAAGTATATTACTGTTCAAGATATTAAGGTAGTTATAAGAATAAAATAAAGAAAATATTTATTATGAATAAACAAGTTCTCGTGTCAATTTTTTGCTATAATGTTGAAGAATTTATTTATAATGTATTAGAGAAATTTTATAAGTCTAATAGTAAAGATATATCAATTATTTTAATTAATGATTATTCAACAGATAAAACACTTTATGAAGTTAAAAAATTTATAAATAAATTTAATACAAAGAATATAGAAATAATTAATAATTCAAAAAATATGGGTTATGGTTATAATTATAAAATATCATTTGATTATGCTATTAGAAATGATTTTACTAAAATAATTTTTTTGCACGGAGACGGACAATATCCTCCGAGTCAAATTAAACAAATGTCAAATTTACTTGAAGAAAATAGCTTAGTATGCGGGTCTAGATTTTTAAATTTTTTTTCTGTAAGAGAAAATATGCCAAATAACAGGTTTTTTGCTAACAGAATACTCACAATTTTTATAAATTTCCTTTTTAGAAAAAAGTTTACTGAATATTTTAGTGGGTTTAGAGGATATTCAATAATTGATATTAAAAAAATAGATTTTGAAAAATTAAGTAATCATTGGATTTTTGAACAACAATTACAATTTGTATTAATGAAAAAAAATATGAAAATTGCAGAATTTTCTATTGAAACAATATATGAAAATCAGGTTTCGAATTTACCACCAATTAAATATTGTATTGAAGTTGTTTTTAACGCTATAAAATTTGCATTTTTTAAAAAAAATTAATAATTTTTTTCTGCAAATTCCTTAAACATATTTAAACCTTCTTTGAGTGAAACTTTGGGTTTATATGAAAATTCTTCTTTTATTCTTTTTATGTTCGGACATCTTCTTAAAGGTTCACTTGAGGGATAATCTTTAGGATAATTAATTTTATTAATTTTATATTTTTTCTCTTTAAAAAGTTTAGCAATTTTGTTTGCTAAATTATACGCACTTAATTCACCTGTATCATTTCCTACATTATAAACAAAATGTTTACCGAAAAAACATATTTTGATAATGATAGGAATTGCATCAATGATATTACAATAAGTTCTCGTCTGATTTCCGTTACCGTATACATTCATTATTTTTGATTTTAAAAAATCATAAAAAAATTGTGGAATAACTCTTTTATCTTTTTTTGACATTCCATTTCCATAAAAATTAAAAGGTCTTATAATCTTAGTGTCTAAAGAGTAAAAATGTTTGTAAATGTAAGAATACGTCTCACCAGATCTTTTACTTTCATCATAACAAGATCTATCTGATATGCTAGACACTCTCCCCTCATATTTTTCAGGTGTTGGTATATTACTAGAATCTGGGTTGCCATAAATTTCGCTAGAACTAAAATAAATGAATCGTGCCTTTTTTATTTTAGCTAAATCTAACAATATTTTACAGAGATCAGAGTTTAGAAAATATGTTTTTAAAGGATATTTTTTATAATATTTTGGCGAAGGTATTCCAGCAAGATGAATAATTAAGTCAATTTTTTTATTAATACGAAAATTTTTCTTTTTGGTTAAATCAGATTTTTTAAAAATAAAATTTTTTTTATAAACAATATTTTTATCTAAATTTGGAGGTATAATATCAAATCCATATATTTTTAAATAGGGTTTAAATTTTTTCGATAATAGTGCTGATACAAGATAGCTACCTATCATGCCACCACAACCAGTAATCAAAATATTTTTGATTTTTTTTTGACTAATTATGCTGTTGTTAACAGACTTAATTATTTCATTATGGGTATTTAAATCTATCATTTATAAATTTTAAATTTTGGCAAGGGTGATAAAAAAATTGTTTTTTTCAGACCATTGTTTCGCCACTTATTTGAAATATCATTGAATAAATGCCAAGCTAAAATTACCATAATATCTGGTTTATGTTTTAAAAGAATATT
>CEUZ01014223.1_pt1 | contig 14856 bp, 12 predicted proteins | sample 361511 | NCBI WGS metagenome assembly CEUZ01 (sample SAMEA2622822, study PRJEB7988) | marine metagenome | biome: marine biome (ENVO:00000447); feature: surface water layer (ENVO:00002042); material: "saline water (ENVO:00002010), including plankton (ENVO:xxxxxxxx)" | depth 5 m
GATTTACTCCAACACCTGGACGAACAGCAGCTACCTCATAAGCCATCTCAGTAAGATTACTCGGCTTTAAACGAACAACTGTCTGCATCTGGGCTGCAGATTCGATCTGAAAAATACCTATAGTATCTGCAGACTGAATTAATTCATATACATTTTTATCATCCATATCAATCTGTGAAAGATCAATGAATTTTCCCGTTCTGTCCTCTATCAATTCCAGAGTCTCTTGCATCTGAGATAAAGTACCTAGACTTAAAAAATCTATCTTTAAGATACCAGCATCTTTCAAGCTATCCTTGTCCCAATGGCAGATATATCTATCGTCTATTCCTGCAGGTTGTACTGGTACCATATCTATTAATGGTTTATCACTTATAATCATCCCACTGGGGTGTTGTGATAAATACTTAGGGAACCCTTCCAATTCAATCGATAGCTCTAACACAAAATTCCAAATTGGAGTATCAAATTGATCATCTGACTTAGTAATTATATTAAAGTCTTCTTTCAAATCAATATTGTCTAACTTTGTTCTTAGTTGCATTATTTCGCCTGGTGGAATTGAAAGAACTTTTCCAATATCTCTTATACATCCTTTAACCTTATATGTAGATATCGCCCCAGCTAAAGCAGACCTTTCCCAACCATACTTCTGATGAACACGCCTGATAGTCTCTTCTCGTATATCACGTGGAAAATCTATATCGATATCTGGAATATTCTCAATATCTTCATTAATAAACCGGTTAACATTAAGACCGTATTTCAGAGGATCAATATGTGATAGACCTATTAGATAACCAACTAACATTGCTACTGATGAACCACGACCACGACCTGGAGATCTCTCCTCTAGGGGAATTTCAGGGCTTCCGTGCCCAATATCAATCATCACCTCTCGAGCTATCTTTATTACTTCATAGTAGATTAAAAAGAAACCCGCAAGATCATGTATTTTAATCAAGCGAAATTCATCATTAAGCCTATTACGTATATGGGGTAATAGGCTGCCATATCTCCTAACTGCAGCTTCTTCACAAATCTTTTCAAGATAGCTTTGTGCCGTATCTCCAACAGGTATATCGTTATAATCTGGTAGCCTATATCCAAAATTCGTTTCAAGATTAAAATTACATTTGCTAGCTATCAAAAGCGTGTTTTCAATTGCTTGTGGAACCTCATGAAAGTATCTCTCCATTTCGTCTGCAGACCTGAGATAGAAATTAGAATTAGGACGTCTGTATAAATGTGATGCCTCAAGAGTTTTGTTATGTCGTATAGAGACTAGGATATCCTGTAATCTACGTCTCTCAGGTACGTGATAGTGGACGTTATTAGTTGCAACTGGTCCAATAGCGAATTTACTAGCTAATCTTATTAATGACTTGTTTCGCAATGTGTCACCATAAACTAAATTCTGCTGTAATTCGATAAATACATTGGAAGTTCCAAACCATTCCAAATAACATCGAAGTTGATCTTCTGCCTCTTGAAATCTACCTGCCTGCACAAGTCTAGATATTTTCCCTTTTGAACAACCCGTTAAAAGTATTACGCCCTCCGCATGTTTTTGAAAAAATACTGGATCAAGTCGTGGATTTTTACGAGAACCATTAATACCCATATATGAAGCAGTCACCAAATTACATATATTTGCATAACCCTGTCTCGTTTCTGCTAAAAGAGTTAAATGTGATCCATCAGTAAGAGATATTTCAACTCCCGTGATAGGATGTATCCCTACGCTATTTGCAATACGAGAGAATTCCATAGCACCACTCATATTATCGTGATCAGTAAGAGCCAGAGATGAATATTTGAGTTCATCAGCACGAATAATAAGCTCTTCTAAAGAAGATGCTCCTTCCTTAAACGAATAATTACTATGGCAATGTAATTCAACGTATTTATGTACCATAAAATCTCATACCCGTTGCTCATACCAAAAACCACTGATCATATCTCTGAAAATAGTTATATTTAGGCCTATATCAAAACCAACCTGATAATAACGTCTATTTATCGGTGCATCTCTCCACCACTCATCTTCAACCTCCCACATATCTTCAATTGAACATACCGTGTGCCATTTTCCATTTAAAAAAACACTCGACGGCTTCTGATCAAAAAGCTCTCTAACCTGAACTTTATTAGGCTGATTCAAGGGACGAATTCTATTAGTGAGTACCTTCTTTCGGGAATTCTTGAACATGGCTCCATATCCATTACTTTATATAGTGGAACATCAATTTGTAATCGTATCTTTAGTCTATCTATAGCTTCACGTATTCTTTTCCTTTTATGCACATCTCCAAAAATATTAGATTGCACAGAAAACTCATCTACCATATCCAGAACTGTGATACTTATGCTTTCTAAAGGGCCTGGGAAATTAGTAGCCTTAAATATATCCTTCAAAGTATCTAGTAATAGTGACTTTCTATTAACAGGGATTTTTAGAGACACGACTTTATCCCATCTATTTTCGTTAGGTATATCCACTCTCACATATAAGGCTCTTATAAACTTACCGCCCAAGAATGGATCGGAAAATACCTGATCTAATAATCTATCTATAGCAAAAACGATCTCGAGTAGAGTTACAACAGGAAATTGGAAAGTAAAAACCTTAGTGATGGAATCATTTTGTTTAAAAGATATGATTGGCCTTTCGTCAATTCCGTTTGCGAGACTCCAAGCTAAACTACCACTCTTGCCAAATTGTGCTTGCATAGCTCCAATAGACACGGATGAAATCTGACCAATAGTGTGAAGCCCAAATGTATGAAGACGTGATTTTTCTTCCCAAGAAAGTGGAAGTCTGTCAATCGATATTTTTTCCAAAAAAACCGATACATCCTTGATAGGTGTAGCCGTTCGATCAGGGTTACAATATACCGCTGCTACATAAGATACAAATTTCGAATTAGCCAAACCAATACGTGGAACTAAATATCTCGGTATCGATTCAATCAAAATGTTTAAAATTCCTTTATGTCCTCCATAGATTATTTCAGTTCCTTTCATACCTAAATAAAATATCCCAAGATTTTCTTTTTCTACTAAAGGAGTAAGATTTAACAATGTATTCGCAATCTGATCATTTTTCTTCTTGTAATAGAATTCATCTGCATTGATAAGAAGGGAGTTTTTATATCGAGAAGGTACCTTTTCTAACGGCATTCCCGATATCACACCTTTTATTTGTGGTGAATAATCTAGAATTTTTGCACCATTTTTAGAACTGGTGATAATTAAAAACGCTTTATGCTGAAGAATTTTATTTCTACGTATTTCTAATTTCGCGGGTAAATGTGTGATTAACAAACATACAATATCAATTTGTTCCATTGACTCTATCAGCATCCAATTTATAACTATAATATAGCACATTAGTTCTAATTATCAAGTAAACTGTACAATAAATAAGGTAACCAAGACTGTAAATAAAAAAACTTATTCCTTGCTAAACCGTATTTTTTCTGCTTTTTAAGCAACATGCTTCTCTAAGACTTCTTAGAATTAGAAATATAAACACCTGAATAAAATCTTAACTACTAAGTGCAGGAAAGTAACAAGCCATTTGTGAAGTTAGAAAAATAGAGTAAATACGTGAATTCCAGTAAACAACTACTACCTTTATAGGCTATATTTCACCTGATTCTAAGTGCTCACCAAACACCTTCCTAAAAACATCAGCAATCTCTCCAATAGTTGCGTATGACTCAACACATTCTAAGATTGCAGGCATTGTATTTTCATCACTCCGAGCCACCGATTCAAGCCTAGAAATAGCAGCCTTTACTAAACCAGCATCCCGTTCACTTCTGACACGCTTCACTCTATCTATCTGTTTTTGCACTTCAAAAGTGTCGATCGCCTGTAACTTACCTATCGGTGGATTATCTGAAATATACTCATTTACACCAACCACTATTCTGTCTGATTTCTCGACTTGTCTCTGCATATTAAAAGCACTCTCGTGAATCTCTCTCATTTGGTATCCCTGATCTATAGCCTCCACAGCACCACCCATATTATCTATCTGTTGGATATATTTGTATGCTGCTGCTTCTAACCGATCAGTCATATCCTCAATATAATATGAGCCACCAAGAGGATCCACCGTCTCGGTAACACCACTCTCATGCGCAAGTATCTGTTGTGTACGTAAGGATAATTGAACTGAATCCTCAGTTGGCAATGCCAGAGCTTCATCTTTAGAATTTACATGCAAAGACTGCGTCCCTCCTAAAATTGCAGCCAAAGCTTGTACTGTTGTCCTAACCACATTGTTTTCAGGTTGCTGTGCCGTTAAGGAAACACCAGCAGTCTGTGTATGAAATCTAAGCATCCAGGAACGAGGGTTTTTTGCACCAAATCTATCCCTCATTATAGAGGACCACATACGACGCGCAGCCCTGAATTTAGATACTTCTTCAAGAAGGTTACTCTGCGAAACAAAAAAGAACGATAACCTACCAGCAAAATCGTCTACATCCAAACCTGAATCTACTGCAGCTTTAACATATGCGATAGCATTAGCAAATGTAAATGCTAACTCCTGCACAGCTGTAGCACCAGCTTCACGCATATGGTATCCACTAATACTAATTGTATTCCAACGAGGAATTTCTTTACTACAATACTTAAATACATCAGTCACCAATCGCATAGATGGCGATGCGGGATATATATAAGTCCCCCTTGCTATGTATTCCTTCAGAATATCATTCTGCAAAGTGCCATTCAGATCCAAGGGTGATGAACCTTGCTTTTTTGCAACCGCTATGTAAAACGCAAGAAGTATCGAAGCAGTCGCGTTAATAGTCATCGAAGTGCTAACAGTGTTCAAAGGTATTCCATTAAACAATGTCTCCATATCAGCTAGGCTACTAACAGGAACCCCCGCTCTACCTACTTCTCCAGCTGATATTGGATGATCCGAGTCATAACCTGTCTGAGTTGGCAAATCAAATGCTATACTCAGTCCCGTTTGACCTTGCTCAAGTAGATATCTATATCGCCGATTTGATTCCTCCGGAGAAGTCAATCCGGCATATTGCCTCATAGTCCAGACTCGACCTCTATACATATTAGGCTGGACTCCACGAGTAAACGGATATTCTCCAGGATATCCAATCTTCTCCTGAAAATTTTCCTGATTCTTTCCAACTGGACCATAAATCGTATCTATATCTAGACCAGAATCAGACTCAAAAATCTCTTTTCTTTCAGGGAAGCGATCTAATATAGGACGAAGTGTATTTTCTTCCCATTCATCTTTACTTCTATATCCCATCAAGCATCCATTAAAAATAATTCTATAAAATTAAGATTGAAACCAACTTTACATATCCATTGAAGCATCATATTCTCCTCTACGAGCTGCAGCCGTCACGGATGCTCTATGCAAGAATGCATCTTGAACTTTAGATTTATTATCAACATCACCCATCCAAGCCTTAAGTGGTGAAGACTGCAGACCGCGACCATAAGAAAAACTAAGTTGCCAAGGAACATCCATCGTATTGGCAATACGGTTAATTGAATCAAGATTTAAAGTAGCTTCAGAATCACTTTGGCCGCCAGAGAGAAAGGCCACTCCTGGGACTGCCGCAGGTACTACTCTCTTTAAACAGGCCACTGTCTTTTCTGCCACTTCTTCCGAATCTGCTCGATTCAAGGCACTCTTTCCAGACAAAATCATATTTGTCTTAAGTATGGTCCCTTCCAAAATAACTTTATGTATACCCAGCTGGTAATACATTTCTCTTAAAGCAGACTCAGTCTCTTCAAAACATCTACCAATATCATGGGTACCATCCATCAATATTTCAGGCTCTACCATAGGTACAAGTCCAGCCTCTTGGCTCAAAGCTGCAAATCTAGCGAGCCCATGAGCATTAGCCTCAGAACAATATCTGCTGGGAATACCATCCCCTATAGTGTAAATTGCTCTCCATTTCGTAAATCTAGCTCCCAATTCACAGTATTCTTGTAACCTATCCCTTAGACCATCGAGACCCTCCGTTACCTGCTCAGAAGCAGTACCTGCTAAAAGGTGCCCGCTCTTATCAACTTTGATACCTGGAATAATACCCTTGTCCTGTATAAGTTTTACCAAAGGAACTCCATTCGATCCTTCTTGTTTAATAGTTTCATCGTAAAGGATTACTCCGCTAATATAATCTTCAATTCCATTAGTAGTTAAAAGCATTTCACGATAATCTCTACGATTGTTTTCGGTAGATTCTACATTTATACTGTCAAACCGCTTCTTTATAGTGCCTGAACTTTCATCAGCTGCCAAAATACCTTTACCTGGCGCTACCATATTGACTGCTGTTGTATTAAGTTTTGAAATATCCACTACACCCTCCTTATTCAGCTTTTAAATAAATGCGAATCTACAAAATCAATTGCCATTTATGGTTTGAACTACCAAATCTACTTCAAGTTTATTACCTAGAATTAAAGGTGTCCGTTGATGTCTAGCAGAAGGCTGTATATCTAGAATACGTTGTGCATTTGAGTAACCTGCACCTCCTGCCTGTTCAGCTACGAAAGCTAACGGGTTAGCTTCGTACATAAGTCTAAGTTTCCCTTCTGGATTTTTAATATCTCCCGTATACAAAAAAATTCCGCCTTTTAGTAAATTCCTATGGAAATCAGCGACTAAAGAACCTACATACCTAAGAGAATATTCGTCTCTAAGCTTATCTACTGCCTTCTGAGTTGATTTATCAAACTTAGAATAATTACCCACATTTAAACTATAGTACTCGCATTTCACTGGAATTTTGACATCCTGATGGGTCAAAATAAACTGACCCTTACCTACATCCAGAGTAAACCCATTAACACAACCCTTGGTAGCAACTATCATAACGGTACTCGAACCATAAACCACGTAAACAGCAGCTATTTGTTCGTTACCGGGACGCAAGAGAATTGACTCTGTTACTGGGTCATCGCCTGAGCGTCTCCAAATCCCAAATATTGAACCTATGGTTACAGCAACATCAATATTAGATGATCCATCTACAGGATCCATTTGAACAACATAATTATGTCCGTCCCCGTCTCCCACCACTTCAACACCTTCAATTTCTTCACAGCCAATTGCTGCTACCCGAGCACTATTCCTGAGTGTATCTACAAAAATATTTGAACCAGCTTCGTCGAGACGTTGGACAATTTCTCCATGAACGTTTTTATCGCCTGTTACCCCCAGAGAATCTCCTAAAGCTGCTTTCTGTACCTCAGTGTTTACTCTTCTAGCTCCAATAGCAATCGCTGATATTACCGAATCCAATCCAATAAGAGATCGATCTTCTCGAATCAAAGAATCTATATATACTTCCAATGAAGAGATCTTTTTATCGTTATTCATAGATTCACCATAAATATAGAACAGGATAGCTATAATTTAACCTTAATTGCGTAATTGTACAATTACGATACTGGGATTTTAATCTATATTCAACAATGATATTTCTAATAACCATAAAATTTCTCTCTGAAATAATCTTTATTTCATCAATATGAGATGGAACCTTTCTTAACTTGATTCACATCTTAACCATCAAGTATTTCTACTTTGACACCAAGTTTTATTCCAACAGAACTTATGTATCGATCTATATTTACGGCATTATTCGATAAATATTTAGCAATAAATCGCATAATGCGATTGTCTATTTGCCCTTCTTCAGAAACTGATAGTAAAGTTACTTCTCCTACTTCTCGTATCTCTACAGCCCAAGTAATACTGTAAGAGGCTTTTTCATCAACGATCCGTCTAATGAACCTATGGAGCGGAAAGATCTCAACAGTTTCCCAAATCACAATATTGCCTTTATAATCAGTCTCTTCCCAGCGTTCTCTTCCTGACAAATAAGAAAGTCGCTCGGCTGCTTTTAAATATGAACCCAATTTATCGTAAGATGAAAAATCTGAAATAACATGCCACACATCGACCATCGACCGGTTCAAGTACGCTACACGGGTAGTCCTATATTGCTTATCCAATCTGCGAATAGACCAAAAAACAGACAATAAAAGCAGAGAAAGAATTAAGGCAATAATTAATAAAATCATATAAAGATTTCAGCTCATTAAGTTAAAAGCTTTAGTGTCAATAAAGATCATTTCACAAATCGAGTTTTCTTAGTATGCCTTATGCATACAACGCATATTTATCTTGTTTATTTAGGTTCAGTAACAAATAGAGGTGCGGTAGCGATAGAACCTTCGGAACCATAAGCCTCTAGCGTATATGCCCCAGGTTCAAGTGTATCTTTAATAATTTTAACCGCAATCATAGAAACACCTTTATCATTCACTGAACCCTGACCAACAGATTTCCTCTTAATATCTTCATTGGCAACTGTACCTGTTATTACCATTAAAGTTATATTCTCATTAGGGTTGAAACCTGACCCTTTAATCTCTATTTCTCCACCAATAGCTACAGTCCCTGCAATAAGGCTTGGTGCGACACCAGGTATTGGTACTTCTTGGATAATCGGAGCTGCTGAACCAAGTAGCCAAAGGGGCTGGCTAGCAGCACTTCCATCTGCCCCATTGGCCTTCAAAGTAACTACCCCTACAGATAAGAGATCATCTACGTTCTTCAATACACTCCCAAGAGCATCTAATTTTTTGATCCTAAAAGAAAAAGCTCCACCTCTATTCGCATCTACAAAACCTAAGTTTGGCTCCTTCCCGTCACCTAAATCAAAAAACAACATAACAGGTTCGTACTTTCTAAATCCTGAACCCGCAATAATAACTCCTTCATCTAAATAAATTTGAGATTTATTTGTAATAAGACTTGCTTCAGGAGACACAGAATCTGATCCTTTTGGACCTTGAGGACCCTGTAAACCTTGTACTCCTGGATTCCCTGGGTTTCCCGGGAGCCCCGGATCACCGGGTATTCCCTGAGGACCTCTGGGGCCTGGATTACCAGGATTGCCTGGAAGCCCAGGGAGTCCTGGTTCACCTGGCTCACCTTGGGGACCACGACACCCTAGAGACACAGTGGAAATCAACAAAACAATAGATATTATTAATACAACCAGGAACGGACGATTATGTTGCTTCATAAAACTACTCTCCATTTCCCGTCCATTATCGATTTCAATTCTGTATAAAGCAGGTAATTATAGAAATATATATCCAATCCTAAGCCAAGATCACTTGACTCAGAATTTTACCAAATAAATCCAAACCCTTACCAAATTAAAAATCTTCAAAAGGCCACTGTCAAAAGACCATTGCCTACCTATGGAGATATCATATGTTGGGCCCTTTTAGGTTGTCAAGAAGTTTTGGGATAGCTTTATTAATTAAGCAAATAATGGCAACTTGTCGCCACTGTACTTACAATTCTAAGATTACTGACTCATCGATACCTAAAACAGGTTCTAAGATGATTATTTCCAAACTAGGATTTCTGATAAAAAGAATAATTGTAATAACCTATATACTTTCTGTTGCAAGCAATCCTATTATAATCTGATCGAATTGCCCCTGTAGCTCAGCGGATAGAGCACTGGCCTCCGGAGCCAGGTGCGCGGGTTCGAGTCCCGCCGGGGGCACTCTGATTTAAAACCAGCTTGATTTATCAACCACATTTCTTAGCGGTCTACCTTCGTTAAACCGTACACAATTGTCTAAGAACAATTCAGTCCTTCTTTCATCTAAATTCCTCCCTGAAGAACCAGCAACATGGGGAGTTATCAAGATATTAGGCAATTTCCAAAGTGGGTGATGTGAGGGGAGCGGTTCTTTTTCAAAAACATCAAGTGCGGCTCCAGCTATTCTGCTTCCAATCAGCGCGTCGTGTAAATCATTAAGCCTAGTAGTTGCTCCTCTTCCAATATTTATAAAAAATGCCGTCGGCTTCATAACTTCAAATTCTGCTGATCCAAACATACCTTGAGTCTTAGGTGTTTCTGGAACAGTAACCACTATAAAATCTCCAAATGGTAAAACCGTTTGAAGCTCCTCAGGTTTATAAATTTTTGACACCCCTACTGGCAACTCTTCAATACGTGGATCAATTCCAATAACATTCATCCCCAATTCAGCACAAATACGACCAGTTTCACTTCCTATGCCACCTACACCAACAATTATCACGGTCGAATCAGGTAAATAGATATGGTTTTGTGAGGCTATCCATTCTGTCCTCTGTTGAGCCTTGAAGTAAGTCGGTAGTGAATTTGCGAAAGCAAGCAATAAAGACATTATATGTGCACTGATATAATCATTATAAATTCCTCTAACATTCGTAACTACAACATCACTATCTACTAAGGCCTTATGATAATATCCAGCAGGTGGTCCAGCTTGTGGACAAGCAATCCATTTAAGATTATTAGCTCGATCGAATAACCCTGGAGAAACGTTACCATAAGCAGCGTCGGCCTCGTCAATAACTTCAATGGCCTCACCAAAAGATTTAGGTTCATTTACAGTCATTCCCGGAATCAATTCGTCCAGTCTTTTAGACCACTCATGAACTCTGTGGACACTCGTTTGACCTAGCCCATCGTCAGGAAAAATAAGTAAGTTAAAACCCATATAAAAACCCCTAACTTAAAACCAAGTCTAGGTTCACCTTTTAACGATGTCAACTTCCTCAAAAATCTATTATGAATAACTCATGCATCCGTATATCTATACGGTTAGTTAACCATTGCCAGACCAATTAATTTGATCTGGTGTTCTCTACAGAATGCATAGTAAATTTATCTAGCATATACTAGAAGGGGAAAGAGGGTATGCGCTTGATGAAAATACCTAAGTTTTATTTAGCGTATTAAATGAAATTGCCTCCTTTCGATTATCGCATATAAATTTTTTTTATTTTTTCGGGAGCTAGGAAATATGACAATCGCATTTGGCGAATTGAAAAAAGGCCTGCCAATAGAACTTGATAGCGAACCTTATATAGTCGTTGAATACAAGTCTCATAAAATGCAACAACGTGCACCTGTTATGCAAGTAAGATTTCGATCTTTACGAACAGGTAAAGTGGTAGATAAATCTTTCCAAGGATACGATGTCAAATTTACACCCGCTGCAATCGAACGCAAAAAAGCTCAGTATATTTACCAAGATGATGGCCTTTATTATTTTATGGACAATGATACATTCGAACAGTTCCCACTTTCGCAAGATCAGATTGAAGATTCCCTTCCATATTTAATCGAGCAAACAAACGTAGATATTGTATTCTACGAAGATTCTCCAATAGCTATAGATTTACCTATTACAGTTGAATTACAAGTCAAGGAAGCGCCTCCAGGGCATAAAGGTGATACTGCTCAGGGCGGAACAAAACCCGTGACATTACAAACCGGTCTAAAAGTCCATACCCCACTGTTTGTAAACGAAGGAGATATGTTGAAAATTGATACCAGGACCGGGGAATACATCTCAAGAATTTGAATTGAATATCTACGAGGTAAGTCAACTCACTTTTTATCTCAAAGAATTATTTGTTAACCATCCTGCTCTTAATGATATTTGGGTACAGGGCGAAATAACAAACCTGGCGCTACCTCCATCCGGACATTGTTATTTTTCTTTGCGTGATTCTAATGCTTCTATAAAATGTGCGATGTTCAGAAATCAATCACAAGGATCAAAATTATTGTCAAACGGAACATCTGTAATAGCCCACGGTCAGATATCTATATATGAGGCTCGGGGAGATCTTCAAATCATAGTCGACAGTATATATCCCGAAGGCATTGGTGAACGAGAAATAAGATTAAATCAACTCCGCTCCAAACTAGAGAAAGAAGGACTATTTGATCAATCTAGAAAACGTACTTTATCAAGCTTTCCAAGAAAAATCGGGGTAGTCACATCGCCTACAGGATCAGTTTGGCAGGACATACAAACAGTTATTAAGCGACGTTTCCCGTTAACAGAAATCTACTTTGCTCCAGCTGCAGTCCAAGGTATCCAGGCTACTGTAAGTTTGAATGAAGCATTAGAAGCAATAAACCTTGTTGACGATTTAGATCTCATAATACTTGCACGGGGAGGCGGATCACTAGAAGATTTAGACGCATTTAACGAAGAATCTATTGCGCATACAGTATTTGCAAGTAAAGCCCCTGTGATTAGTGCAATTGGCCACGAAACTGATCAGACAATAGTAGATCTGGTATCTGATGTCCGAGCCCCAACGCCTTCGGCAGCTGCAGAAATAGCTGTACCAAATGTTACAGATCTTAAATCAAATATATTATCCTATAATAACAGGGTATTTACTGGTCTAATGGAGCATGTAAAACTCTCCCGAATGAACCTCCTCCAACTAAAAGAAAGAAGTCTCCGGGGTAAACCTGAATTCATAAAATTCAAACAAGGAATTGATGATTTGACGGAAAACATTAGGAGAATACTTGATTACGACTTTAAAACAAAATTTGAATCAACATCTTCTCTTAAACTGAGATTGAATTCTCTAAGCCCTATAGCCACAATGAAAAGAGGCTACTCTATAGTTGAAAACTCAGAAAATGGGACGGTAGTAACCAATGCTCATGGTTTATCAAAAAATGATGAAATTAAAGTGAAACTTCATAAAGGACAATTCTCTGCAAATATCACATCCACGCAATCAGATAGGAAAAGCAGATAGGAAAAGATACTAGAACCAGACAGGAAAACCTGCGATAATTTATTTAAGTCAATTTGTTTAATATGATTACAAAATTCACCTGATAATTAAAAGTCCAACTGAAATTGAAACAAGATAAACCTAAAAATAATCCACCTGAAATTACTTTTGAGACAGCAATATTACAACTTGAAAACGTAGTTCAAAAACTTGAATCTGGAAATTTACCACTAGAAGAAGCAACTAGTCTTTATGAAAAAGGGATGGAATTATCCAAACTTTGCAATAAGATACTTACCAGTGCAGAACTAAGAATCACTCAAATACAAACCTCATATGGAGATCAACTTCCATCATCGCCCGAAAGTGAATTAGGTGAATAATAAGAGGCTTATTAAAGCCGATTTCCATATGCACACACATTTTTCTCCCGACTCCGAGACGGATCCAGACAAGCTGGTAAAACGCTGTTTGAAAGTAGGCCTGGAGTTAATCGCAGTTACCGATCACAATACTATCGAAGGTGCTTTAAAAGTTAAAGATTCAGCTCCATTCCCAGTAATTATTGGAGAGGAAATAAAAACTAGTGCCGGTGAAATCACCGGACTTTTTTTAAAAGAAACCATTCCAGCTGGACTATCGCCGATAGATACAGCACATCGCATTAAAGACCAAGGAGGACTAGTTTCTTTGCCTCACCCTTTTGACCGATTTCGCAGCGAGGTTATAGATAGCAAAGCTATAGATGAATTAATACCGTTACTGGATATTGTGGAAATATTCAATTCGAGAAATAATCTCAGTGCTGACGATCGGAAAGCTGAAAAATTTGCTAAAGAACACAATCTGCTTACATCGGGAGTCAGTGACGCACACACACTCATGGAACTCGGTAGAACATACGTACAAATGCCTGAATTCGACGGAACACCTTCAGACTTTAAAATTGCTTTATCTAAAGGCACAATTTTCGGGAAAAGAATGTCTCCACTAATTCATATTACCACTACTTTGACTCGAATTAAGAAGAAAATAATAGGTAGAGATCGAGTTTGAACATAGATGTGGTACACAACATAGTTTGGATAACTAATCTAAAACTGGTTAAATTTTACTATTTCGATAAAAATCAGCAGTGACATACTGAATTACCATAACATTAACAAAATTTAAATCAATGTGATTGCTCATATTTTAGTTATAAACTGTGTATTGATGAAAAATATAGAATCGAAAATACGTGCATTTGGTAAAGAATTGGGCTTTAATCAGGTTAGAATTACCTCAGCCAAACCCTTCTTAAGAGACGAGGCTGCTGCAATTTCACGAGTTAAAAACGGCCTAATGGACGGCTTATCTTGGTATACAGAAGAACGAGTTCACCGATCAACTCATCCTGAACTGCTTCTGCCTGAGGCCAAATCAATTATCTCACTGGGTATTAGTTATTTTAAAGATAGTAAAAAACAAATCAATAATGTCCCAAGAGGGAAAATTGCACGATATGCGTGGGGAGATGACTATCATAAAGTCATAAAAAGAAAACTTAAGGAATTTTCGTACGGTCTTGAAAAAACAATCGCCAAGCCAATAAGAACTAGAATTTTTGTAGATGATGGTCAAATGAATGATCGTGCTGCTGCAGCACGATCAGGGCTTGGCTGGTTCGGCAAAAACACTAATATCCTTACTCAGAAGTACGGCTCATGGGTATTTCTTAGTCAAGTAATCACGGATTTAGAACTCCGATCAGATACCCCACTTAAAAAAAATTGTGGAGACTGTGTAATTTGTATAGATGATTGTCCAACAGGGGCTATAGTCGCACCATACGTTATCGACAATCGACGTTGCATTTCGTTCCTCACTATTGAGCTTCGAGGTTCTATTCCGCGTGAACTTAGACCTTTAATTGGCGACTGGGTATTTGGTTGTGATATCTGCCAGGAAGTCTGCCCAGTAAACCGTAAAATTTCTTCAAGTAAGGAACCATTATTTGAACAAAAACACGATTTTGAAGCACCATCATTAATACCGTTACTGGCGCTAGATGACATTAGCTTTCAAAAAAGATTCCATAACAGTCCGATCAAAAGAACAAAAAGAGTAGGGCTACAGAGAAATGTTTGTATTGCTCTTGGTAATATTGGAGATAAAATGGCTTTACCAGCTTTAGAAAAAACTCTACTATCATCTGATAAAGT
>CEUZ01252258.1_pt1 | contig 14855 bp, 11 predicted proteins | sample 361511 | NCBI WGS metagenome assembly CEUZ01 (sample SAMEA2622822, study PRJEB7988) | marine metagenome | biome: marine biome (ENVO:00000447); feature: surface water layer (ENVO:00002042); material: "saline water (ENVO:00002010), including plankton (ENVO:xxxxxxxx)" | depth 5 m
CTTTAAAAGCCCTTCTGCACCGTCCTTCCCCATTCCTGTAAGAATTAGCCCCACTAACCTACTTACATTAAGAGATGGTATTGTATTAAATAAATAATCAACAGACGGTTTGAATCGATTTAGAGGAGGATCATCATTAATCTCTACTGTATATTTATCCCCTGTTTTTCTAAGTTTCATTTGATTTCCACCAGGAGCAATATAAATCGTATTTTTCCTTATTTCCTCTCCATCTTCTGCCTCTTTAACAGTAAAAGGATTCAAGTCATTCAAGCGATCAGCAAGTGCTTTAGAAAAAACGGCAGGAATATGCTGAACGACAACGATCGGTGGAATTTCACTGGGCAACCTCTCAAAAATTTGTTGAAGTGCCTGTGTACCTCCTGTCGAAGATCCAATAGCAATTAACCCTTCTAAATCTTCAAACTGAACAGAAACTCTTTGAGCTTTACCTAATGAACTTGGTGTCTCCGGTGTTTTTACGTAGCTTGACTCTAGTTGTTGAACAATTTCAGGAGCAATTTGAGCTATTTTATCTACAGAAGGTTTCTGAATATAGTTAATGACACCCTCAGACAAGGCCTCCATAACTAACGGTCCTTCATTAATACTAATGGAACTAATCATAAAAGTCGGGATATTCAGTTTTTTAAGATAGGATTTAAAAAACTCTACACCATTCATTTCTGGCATATGAACATCAAGTGTAATTAAATCTGGTTTTTCTTTTTCTAATATTTTTTTAGCTGCACTAGGACGATCAGCGATACCCATCACTTCTAACTCAGATGAAGATTCTATTATTTTTTTTAAAAGTTTTTGCACCGTCTTACTATCATCAATAATAAGTACCTTTTTTTTGGATTCACTTAACTTGATTTCACTTCTTATTTGCTTTTCAATTCTTACTTTTCCAGTTTCAGTATAAAAAACTGCTTGTCTTTTTGAATTAATAATAATTTCTCTTTTATAAGAAGGCCACTCCAAACGAAGCTCTTTTATAAGAAGCAGTGTTTTCTCTCCTCCTACGTATTTAACTGATCTTAAATTTTTATATCGGGTTAACTTAGATAGTTCATCTTTATTAGGTGAATCCAAATAAAGACATTCGAAACGTCCATCGTTTTTTTCAATTAACAACAACCCCATTTCTGGATGGATATTCATTCGAGTCGAAGGGGCTGAACTTTGGATAAGTCGCTTTATACTCATATTATTCCTTAGACAAATACTCCGTTCCAACATGAGAAAAACTCGTCCATGGAAAAATATCAGTAGCGATTTCTTTCAAACTCTGATTGATCTCAGAAATATCTTCTAAAAGAAGCTGTTTTTCATCAAATTCGATAATTTCTTTTTCTACCTTCTCAGAACAAATTCCAAAAACTGAAAAACTCACTTTCCTCTTCGAAAGAAGATCTTTTAAAAAAGGGAAATGCTGATTGAAATCACAAACATAAACTAAGTTATTTTCGATTGCTTGATCTTCACTAAATGGCATTACTTTCTGTTTAGTATTTAAATTACCAGAAATCATCTCTAATTGATTAGAATTTCCTTCGTAAAAAATAAACAATGGGGGCTGAGTTCCTTTAAAAGAATCTAATGTTTCTTTAATTTTCTTACTATCACCGACACTAGCAAAGAAAACCCTGGCCTTTGTTTCACAGTTTTCAATTAAATAATCTTTTTCAAAACTCTTATCAATAGATTTCTCTTTCGAACTATTATTAAAGAAAGCCATTTTTATTTTATTTTTTATTTCTTCGCTTCTTTCTTTAAAATTATTTAACGCGGGTTTTTCAACAAAATCAGTAGCACCGTACTCTAAAGTTTTTTGTGCATAACGAGTATCTTCTCTACTGGCACTGGATACCACCACAACATGTGGATGACCATTTTTATAGTTCTTTTTTAAATATTCAACACCATCCATCTCGGGCATATGAATATCTAAAGTCATTGCATCTACGTGATTTTTCTTTAAAAACTCTTCTGCTTCTTTACCGTTCTCAGCAGTTCCAACAAGTTCAAAGTCAGGATCACTACTAAACATTTTCCCTAATAACTTAACGACACTTGCACTATCATCCACAACTAACATTCTAATTGGTTTTGGAATGATCGGTTTATGGGGTTTAACCACTTCAACAGGAGCCGTTTCATCTTTAACAATTTTCAAATCAGGAACGTTTTCTTCAAAATCAAAAGCATACACACTTGGAGCAAGTGATTTCTTTTTTATATCAATGGTCTTAAGTGACTCACTGATTCCAGTGACCAAGACTCCGTTTTTATAAAGATAGTTTTTAAAACTAGAAACAATTTTAAAAATAGTTTCATTATCAAAATAAATAAATACGTTCCGACAAAAAATTAAATCAAATTTTTTCCCACTCAACACTGAGTTAAGATCTAATAAATTTACTACTCCAAACTCACATTTCTCTTTAATATGAGATTTAACTTTTGCATAGTTAGAAATTTCTCCAACACCTCTTTGCCAATTTCCAGAAACATAAATTTGAGGAATAGACTTTACTTCACTATAAAGATAAACTCCATTTTTAGCTATTTTAACACTTTCAGGATCGATATCACTTCCGAAGATTTCATACGAAATTTCAGGATAATCTTTTAAATGATACTCCATAAAAGTAGCCAAAGAATAAACTTCATGACCTCGACTACATGCAGCTGAATAAATACGAATCTTATTATCACCTCTAGATTTCACTCTTTGAATAATTTCCTCTAGATTATTTAAAATAAATTCAAAATGAAGAAATTCTCTAAAGAAAAAAGTATGATGAGTAGTCAAAAGAGACACCAAATGAGAAGTTTCGTCTTTATAGTGATTTTGTAAATGCTGATAATATTCAGAAGGAGTTAAATTACCTAAATCAATCATTCTTTTTTTAAGACGACTTAACACCATTGACTGTTGATTTTCTCCAAGAACATTTCCACTCTCTTTTCCAATAACCTCTGAAATATGAAGAGCTAAATCCTGGATTGTCCAATCATCATTACTTGTCTTTGCTGCAGTCGCCATTAGATCACCTTATGATAAACTCTTATCAATTCATTTCTACAAATCTTCAAAACGAGGATCATTCTCTGAAGGAATTCCAGAATCCATACCTACCACTTTTAATTCTTGGACTTTAGAATTCTCTCTCTTTATTATTTTATTCGATTTTACATTCTCTTTTACCTTCTTAGAAGGTTTACTCTTAAATTCAACAATGTTTGTTACTTTTTGTTTTTGATGACTCACATTAGAAGAAACTTTATTATTATTAGTAGTAGAATTACTTCCATTTACCATGCGAACTAATTCCTCAACTGCAGACTGCAGTCCAGAAGACTGATCTTTAAGTTTTCTTGCCGTTTCAGATGAATCATTTGCGGCAGCTGTATTCTGATGAGAAACTTGATCAAGATTCTGCATCGCTTTAGTAACCTCTTTAACTCCTTCTGATTGTTCAGCACTTGCACTTGATATTTCACGGACCATTTCATTTACAGATCCAACATTTTGCAATATCTCTTCAAGTGATTCTCCACACTCAATTGCAGTCTGAGTACCAGAATCAACTTTTACTTTTCCCTCTTTTACTAAAGATTCAATTTTTCCTTTTGATTTTTCAACAATATCTTTAACTTGTTTAGTCGAAGTTTCCAACATCTCTGTAATCTCTAAAGCAGCATTTCCAGACATAGATGCCAAATTACCGACTTCTTCTGCTACAACAGCAAATCCTTTTCCATGCTCTCCAGCCCGCGCAGCCTCCACTGAAGCATTAAAAGATAAAAGCTTAGTTTGAAATACAATATCATTGATTACAGTGGTTTTTTCTGCAATTTTTGAAATCACATCAACAATTTTAGATATTTCAGCATTGTTATTCTCCATCTCTTCCATAATTGCATCATTACTTTTAGAGATATCTTTAATTGAAACAATCATGCTATCGATTTTCTTTTTTCCTATCGAAGCTGCTTCTGTTGATTTTTCAGAAACTTTTGTAGACGACATTGCTGAGTCTGCATTTTTTTGAACCATACTACTAATTTCATCTATAGAAGAAACCGTCTGTTGTAACGAAGAAGCTTGCATGGTTGCCGAATCACTCAACTGACTACTAATAGAGGCCATTGTTTCACTTGAAACAGAAACATCTTGAGAAGATTTAATTAATCTAGAAGAAATATTTAAAATTCCCTGAGATATTGAACGTGTCACGATGTACATGATTAAGCTCACAACGACAATACTTAAAAAAGAAAGTATACCTATCATTAATATACTGGAAAAAGATTCATTTTTACTAGAATCAATACTTCCTCTAATGACTCCTTTGTGATGAGTAATTAAACTTCCTAATTTATTTAAAGCAACGGTAATGACATTAAAGAATTCTGAAGAATCCTGATAATAAGCACCTTTTTCTGAGTTTTTTAAAATTAGCTCAAACGTATTATTTACCGTTTTCCACTCTTTTGAATTCTTAAAATCTTTCACAAGCTCAATTGATTTTTTGTTTTTATCTAAACCTGGGTTTTTAACCCCTTCTTCTACACCTGCCTTAAGATTAATAATTGAAAAGAATTTTTTTTCATCAATCGGTTTATTTGCGGCTAAAATTCCAGACATCGTTGCTCGTAACTTTCCTCCAGACTCTTTAGCTTCTTCCAGTGCCCTTAAAGTTTGCAGTTCTGACGAAATTTCAACCAAAGAGCTCGATTTTGCGGTTTCAAGCTGTATATCTAAAAATGTTTTTACAATTTCAGAATAAGAACTCAACGCTTTCGCTGTATTAATTTTTTTTAACTCAACCTCTTTTCTAAGGTCACTGATTTTTAAGATATTATCAGATATTATTTTTTTATACTCTTCATCAAATTGGGATACTTGAAGTACAGATTCTAATATCTGAATTTTTTTATCATTTAACTCTCTTTGAGAACTTAGTGGAGCAAATTTTGATCCTCCATTAAGATAAAGAGCTGTTTTTCCTCTTTCTTTCTGAGTTTCATGAACAACATCAGAAGCAGCTTCAATAAGGTCCATTTTATTTTCTAATGTTTTGGCATCCGAAAGAGACCTTGTGTGATTAAAAAAGTTAATCAATGATAGCGCTATAAAACAAACCATTGGTAAAACGCCAACTACAATTACCTTAAATCTTAAGCTAAAATTTTTCATATTATATTTATGCAGCCTTACTAAGTTGTTTAATTTCTTTTATATTTAAAATATTTTGTAAATCTAAAAGGATCGTAAGCTTGTTATCAAACTGATAGACGCCTTGGATATATTTAGCATTGATTTGAGAACTTACTTCCGGAACTTCTGATATATCTTCAACAGGAACATTAAGAACACGATTTATAGAATCGACAACAACTCCAACACCTATTCCATCGAATTCAACAATCACAACTGCTTCTTCTAATCCTGTTTCTTTCGGCTTTATATTTAATTTCTTTCTGAGATCTACTACAGAAATAATTTGCCCTCTCAAGTTCATTATACCAGTATAGTGAGTTGGACTATTTGGCAAAGGAGTCGTTTCAGGGGTTGGAATGACCTCTTTCACACTCAGTAACTCAATTGCGTAGCTCTCACTACCCAAGTCAAACTGTAAATATCGATCTAAATCCGAAGATCCTTTTTGTTTTGAATTATCAATTTCCATTTGCTCCACCTTTTTTTTGTTAAGCTGCTTTACTTTGTTTAATTTTCATATTCTTGTAGCCACGGCTTGCATTTAAATCGTCTTTAAATAACTCGTAAAAATCTAAAATAATAGCAGGCATGCCGTCAGCCATAATCGCAGAACCCATCATTCCTTTTTTATTTGGAATATCGTCACCCAACTTCTTAATAACGATTTGTTGTTGATTTAAAATATCTTCAACAACTACACCAAAGGAATAAGTCGATCCTCTTAAAATAATGACTGTATACTGACTTTCTGGAGTAAGCTTCTTACCCAGCTTTGAATTGATATGAAAAAGAGGAAGAACTTCTCCTCTCACTTTAAAGAGTCTAGCGATCCCTGAAAAGTTTTCAATTTCAGACTCTTGAACTTTAACAATTTCAAATATTTGCGAAAGAGGAATGACAAACTTTTCTTTTTCGGCAGTAATAACAAGTCCTTCGATAATCGCAAGAGTTAAAGGTAAAACTACTTTAAAGGAAGACCCCTCTCCCACTTTACTTTGAAGATTAACTTCACCTCCAAGAGACTCTATATTTGTCTTTACAACATCCATTCCTACACCACGTCCAGAAACTTCTGTCACCTGTTCTTTTGTTGAAAATCCTGGATGAAAAATCAATTGGATTGTTTCTTCAGGAGTCATCGGCGTATGTTCATCAATCACTTTTTTTTCTATAGCTTTTTTTCTAATAATTTCTGGATCAATACCCTTTCCATCATCATTCACTTCAATAACTAAGTTACTTCCTTCATGATAAGCAAGGATTTGAACATTTCCTTGAGGGTCTTTTCCAGCTTCTTTTCTTCCTTCTGTTGACTCTAATCCGTGGTCAATTGCATTTCTAACAATATGAACTAGAGGATCAGAAAGCTTTTCTAAGACCGTTTTATCTACTTCCGTCTCTTCACCGATCATTTTTAAGTTAACTTCTTTATCTAATGCTTTTGATGTATCTCTTACAATTCGATTCATTTTTTGAAAGGTACTCTTTAATGGAAGCATTCGAAGAGACATTGCAAGCTCTTGAACTTCCTTAAATAGTTTTCCCATCATTCCAATCGATTTATTGGTTAAATCATCTTGAATGTATTGAAATCTTCGTTGGTTAATTACAGTTTGGAGAATAATCAATTCTCCTACAACATTATTAATTGTATTAATTCTAGAAAGTTTAACTCGAATCGTTTCATCACTATCGACACTTTCTTTCTTTTGTCCTTTAGCAGCAGGCTCACTACTTCTTTCTGCCTCAGCCTGAACCTCTTCTTTTTGGAGGACTTCGGGCTGAACCTCTGGCTCTGCAATGACATCTTGAAACAAACTCGCATCAGGGATTTGTTCTAAAGTATTTTCTTTTTCAGATGAAAAAGACTCATCTATAGATTCACTTACAACTTCTTGAAGTTCATCAAATTTTTTATCCTCGCCAGAAGTAACTTCTTCTAAAACCTCTGCTGATTCTTCAACTAAAGGCTCTGGTTCAAGATTTTGATTGTCTTCAAGCTCACCACTTACCATTTTATCTATTTTTTTCTGAATAGCGTCTACATCAAAAACTTTTTCTAAGTCATCTTTTAATTCATTGATCATTCCATCGACAGTATCTTTAAACTCAAGAAGTGTACTGACGACTTGATCAGAAATTCCAATTTCACCTTCTTTAATTTTTAAAATAAGATTTTCTGCTTTATGCGTCAGCTCTGAAAGCTGGTCAAAACCCACAGCTTTTGAGGTCCCCTTAAGATTATGAGCTAAACGAAAAATTTCGTTCATTAACTCTGGATCTCCAGCATCTGAATCCAATCTTAAAAAGGCACTTTCAGCATCCGAAAGAAGATCTACTGCTTCAGTTAAGAAATCTTGTTTTAATTCCTGTTCAAATTCATCCATATCTCTCGTCTCAGCAAAAATGATTAGAAGCTACTCTTAGCTGATCGGAGTAACCGACTTGGCCTTTAAGGGTTATTTTTAAAATTTGAAAAAATATATAAAAACAGAATACTAGACTGCTCCCTTTCTTAATTCACTGAGATCTCTACATACAACGCAACAAGACATAGATGAAAAATGAAACAACGCTTCTAATGAACGAGGAATTAGGAGGGTAAATTATTAAAATTTCAGATATTTTCCTAACCCTCTCGACTTAAATAAGACATACTCTATGTGAAATATTTTTGTTTAGCTTGTCACGCAGGGGGAAATTGTGAGCACATTTTTAGAACGAGTCCTTGAACCGCCGCATTATGGATATGAAAGAAACGGTAAACTTTATGTGCCCAGTAACAAGGAAATTCTAGTTCAGTTTCTGAGTCGCATGAATATTTTTAAATCTAAGAAAAATTGGTTACCGTTTTCCTCTTGGCTAATGACTCTCCTTCTCCTCATTCCTCTTTATATCTTCGCTGTAGATTATTTTTCATGGAAACTCTTAGTGGTTGGTTTTTTTTACAGTATGGTTGGACTAGGAACGCATGGAACGGTCTATCTTCACCGGTACTGTAGTCATCGCGCATATCGATTCCGAACACGTCTGTGTCGCTTTGTAGTCAAAAATCTGACAATTAAAGTTATCCCAGAAGAAATTTATGCTGTTTCACATTTAGTCCACCACAAATTTTCAGAAAAACCAGGTGATCCTTATAATGTATATGGAGGATGGCTTTATTGTTTTCTTGCTGACGCCATTCATAATCCGATCTCAACTCGATTAGATAAAAAAGACTACCATAAACTCTCAAAATTCATGACTTCTGCTGGATTAAAAACAAATAGTTATGATTCATATCAAAAATACGGATCCCTCACTCCCCCTCTCTATTTTTTCATGACCTATTTTCTAAACTGGACTTTTTGGTACACTGTCTTTTTTCTGATTGGTGGGCATGCTTTAGCCACTTGTCTTTTCGGTTCTGCAGCCATATGGGGAATTGGAGTAAGAACATTTAACTACGATGGCCATGGCGGAGGAAAAGATAAAAAAAAGGAAGGTATAGATTTCTTAAAAACAGAAAATTGTATCAATCAAGTATGGGCTGGATATGTTTCTGGGGAATGGCATAACAATCATCATCTTTACCCTAACGGAGCAAGAGCAGGATTTCTTAGATATCAACTTGATTTAGCTTGGTTATTTATTCTTGGTTGCTACAAAATGAAACTGGTTACCCAGCTCAATGATCCATATCCACGCTTTATAAAAGAACACTACGAACCCTATCTCAAATCAAAAGGACAAAAGATAACATCAAAAGAAACACCTTTGTCCAACACTGAAAATCTCTCTCAACCCTCAGTGAAACACTCCGAGTCACCGACTCCAAGAATGTAAAACCAAGGGAAAGAAATGAAACTTTCTGCTATTGGAATTGTAGCTTTAAACATGGAAGAAACTCTCAAGTTCTATGAAAATTTTGGTTTAAAGTTTAATCAGATAAGTGAAGATCATTACGAATCTGTTACAGAATCAGGAGTGAGACTGATGATTGATAGTAAAAATCTGATTCTTAAATTAAATCCTCAATGGAAATTTTCAAATAGCTCTAACATCGTTCTCTGTTTTGAAAAACAAACTCCAGATGAAGTTGATAAATTATTTCACAGTTTGGTTTCAAAAGGCTCTCAATCAGTTAAAGAACCGTGGAATGCCTTTTGGGGTCAAAGATATGCTACCCTCAAAGATCCTAATGGAAATCTAATAGATATTTTCTGTGACCTTTAAGACATTCCTTACAGAAATCTAAAAAAGAGCTCACTAACTTCAAACCCATTTCACTTCGTTAGAGTGCTTTAATGAAGTTGTGGAAACTATACAAAAAAATAAAACTCTTTCAAAAAGGAACTATTTAGATGAAAAAGAATTTTTAAAAGAACTGATTAATTCTGATTCATTCATTCAAAATCATCTTGGAATTCATAAAACACAAAAGATAGTAGCAAAGCAACTTGAAAAACTAGGCTTTAAAATTGAATGGATTGAAAACCTAAAAGAAAACACTCCTCCTCTATTATTTGCAAAATTTAATTCAAATATACATCTCCCAACAATCACATTGATTGCACACACAGATGTTGTCACTCAATCTAGCATTCACCCTTTTTATGAAGATTCAAACTTTATCTATGGAGCGGGCGTAGCAGACGACAAAGGGGGTATTGTTGTCGGTGTATCGGCAATCCAAAAATATCTGGAAAAAAATAAATTTCCATTAAATATACAATTTGTTATCTCACCAAATGAAGAATCGGGATCTACAGGATTTCATTCACTATTTAAAAAAATTGGACAAAAATCAGCTTTTGTTTTTGGGCTTGAACCGGCTCTTCAATGTGGATCTATCATTCAATCTAGAAGTGGGAACCGATGGTACGACATACAAGCGGAGGGACTTGCTGCTCACTCGGGACGTCTAAACATTCCTCAAATCAATGCCGCACATCATATTTCCAAAATTATTTATGAACTCATCCCGATTAATGAGATTGACCCAAGGATGAAGTTAAACATAGGAAGTTTTGAAACATCTAGCTCGAGTTACAATACAATCTGTGGTTCCGCACAAATAAAAATCGATACCCGATTTAAAACAATCGAACAAAGAAATTTAATTCATAAAAAAATAATTCACACTCTTAAAAACACTTTGACTGACTGTAAAATTTCCAAAAAAAAAGCAAAAACTTCTTACCGAATTGTAGATGATTGCCCACCAATGGAAAACAAGATTTCATCGAACGAATTTATTCACTTCTACTCTCAATCACTAAAATTAATAGAAGGGACACTCCTTTCTGCTAAAGACTCTGGAGGCGCTGCAGATATTAATCATTTTTCTAACAAAAACAATATTGCACTAGATGGATTGGGCCCTATTGGTTTAGACATACACACAAAAAAAGAACGAATTCCTATCGATTCATTAAAATCAAGATCCATTGCACTCACTCTTTTATTTGAATATATTTCTGAAAAATATCAGGAGACTAAAAATGCTAGCTAAATTTAAAAATTCTTTTGTATATTCTGAAATTTTTATACCTTTTAAACGAACTGAATACTTGGAATCTATAAAAAAAAATAGAAAAATAACACCTGATGTTAATTTAAAAATAGAAACACAACATTACACAGTGGAGACTCCCCAAAACTATGAAGTGACCTTTCCTTGTTTTCACGGACACTATTCTAAGCAGCAAGACAGTTTTTTATTCTATACTCCACTGGGCTCACATATCCAAGTGAAGAATGCATTCGCTCTCGATTGTACCAATTTATATACTTAAATATTTCTCTCTTTGCCTCATCCAAATTTTCAAAGCTGTTAAACTCAAGCTCACTCTTCATTGTTCCAAAAAAGCTCTCGGCAAAGGCGTTATCGTAACAGTTCCCCTTTCTCGACATGGATTGGGTGATATTCAAAAGATTAACCTTCTCCCGAAACTCCGAGGCACAATACTGCACTCCCTGATCCGAATGAAATATTAGCCCATTCAGACGTCCTGGTGTCGTTCTCAGTGCCTTTAAAAGAGCATTCTTAGTATTGACGGCATCCATCGTGTCGCTGACATCCCATCCCTTAATCTCGCGGTTAAAGAGATCCATTACTGTCACAAGATAAGAAAATCCCGACCCCGTTGGCAGGTAGGTCAAGTCAGAAACCCATACCTGATTTGGTCCTGTAACTGTAGTTTCTTTGATCTTAAATACCCTCGGTGATTTTTTATCACTTGGATTATTAATCGTAGTTTTGGGACGAAACGCTTTTTTCTTTTTGGCGCTCAATCCCTCTTCCCGCATAAGCTGGGCCACTTTATCTTTTCCAACTTTCTCTCCGCTTGCCTGTAGAGATTTTTGTATTCTTGGTGATCCATAGGTCTTCTTCGAGTTTCCAAATATAGAAAGAATCTTGGCCTTAAGAAGTCCATCTCTTTGTTCCTTTTTAGATGGGCCTCTTCTCATCCAGTCGTAAAAACCACTAGGAGAGATGCTAAGAAGCTCGCAACACTTCTTTACGGGATGACCTTCCTCTTTCAAAAGGGTGAGTCCTCGATACTTCACTTCAGGTGGTCCTGACAAAAAAAAGCCGCTGCATCCTTCAGGATTGCTATAACTTTTTTATCTTCTTCAGCCTGCTTTTTGAGGCGTTTGATCTCTTTTCTCGCCTCTTCTAACTCTTTAAAATCAGCATTTTCTTCGATTTTTTTGGAATAACGAATCCAAGCGGCCAGAGTTTGAACCTTATCGATGCCAAGCTTTTCGGCAGCTTCCTTGGTTCCAATTTCTTTGGCCAGATCAATAGCCGATTGTTTAAAGTCTTCTGGGTAATGTCTTTTTGTTCTTTTCTGTGTCTTTTTCATAACGCACTCCTTATCACATAAGTCGTGCTGTTAAAAGAGTGTCCGTTAAACTAAGGGAAGGTCAAAGATCTTTTAGAAATTTTCAAATTAAGACAATCGATTTTCTTTGATAAAAAAGAGAATAAAAATTCAATTGACTTTGATGATTTTGATTCTAAATATGATCACATTATTATTCGTTGCAAAAAAACATCTAAGGTGGTTGCAACATATCGATTAAATCACTCAAAAAAAGGATTTAAATTTTACTCTCAAACACAGTTCTCTATAAGAAGTTTTTTAAATACCCCCGGTGTTAAATTAGAGATTGGACGAGTTTGCATAGCTCCAACACATAGAAATGGATTGGTACTAAATCTTATTTGGAAAAGTCTAGGCATTTATGCAAAATCAATCCGTGCAGATTATCTTTTTGGGTGCACAAGTATTTCTTCAATAGACCAATCTGAAATGCATCACTTTTATCATTATCTAAATCTAAAAAACTTAAATACAAATCATTACAACATTAGACCCAAACAAAAATTAAAATATAAAAAAACAACAAAACAATTGATAATATAGAAAACAGAATACCCACTTTATTAAAAAGTTACTTTAAAGCCGGAGCTATAACCCTTGGCTTTCCATTTTATGATAAAAAATTTAATTGCATAGATTTTTTTACGATAATCGATTTAAACAACATAACTCCATCATACAAAAGAAAATATTTTTAATTTAATATGATAAAACCGATAAAAACAATAAGAGTTTTTTTTATAATTATTCAATTTATATTTGAAAGTGAAATAAACATTATCTTTTCCAAAATCACAAAAAAAGAACCTAAGAATTTTTTAAAAAAATACTCTCAAAAAATGATTAAAACATTAAACATTACTATAAATTTACATGGAATGAATACCGACGCTCAATCTCAGCAAACTCTTTTTGTAGGAAATCACCTTTCTTACTTGGATGTAGTTATTCTTTCCTCTATTTATGAAACATTATTTATAACTTCAAAAAAAACAGAAAACACATTTTTACTGGGAAAAATTTGTAAAAATGCACAATGCATATTTGTAGATAGACAATCTCGAAAAAAAGCAAAAGAAGAAATAACTAATGTCTCACATAGAATAAACTCAAAAAAAAATATTACATTTTTCCCTGAAGCAACAAGTACAAATGGAGATTCCATTTTAAATTTTAAAAGATTCTTTTTTAAATCAGCTATACAATCAAAATGTAAAATTCAAACTTTTACTTTAAATTATTTAGAAGTTAATAATTTAAAAATCACAAAAGAAAACAGAGATTTAATTTTTTGGTATGGAGATATGAAATTTTTTAGTCATTTTTTAAAAATTATTTCTTTAAATAAAATTAAAGTAGAAGTTATTTTCAATAATCCTATTAATATCAAAAAATTAAAAACAGAAGAAAATAATTCACATTTTTTATCTCAGCACACACGAAACCAAGTCATTCAAAATTATCATTTCATTGGGAATTAATTTTCTTTTGGAATAGAAATCACAAAAGTTGTTAACTTTTCACTCTGATCAACAAAAAGCTCTCCTCCTATTTCATTCATAAGAGAACGAGAAACGCTTAAACCAAGGCCTGTTCCCTTTCCAACTGGCTTTGTTGTAAAAAATGGATCAAAAATTCTTTTTGAAATATCTTCGGAAATTTTCTCTCCTGTATTTTTGATTCTCACCTCAACTTTTGACTCAGAATCTCTTACTTCCACTATGATCTTTTTTTCTAAACTATCTTTACTTACATAACATGCGTTAGATAGTAAGTTTAATAAAACCTGAGAAAGTGAAACCGTTTTCCCACTAATGATGGCCTCAGTATTTGTATTCAACTCAATCAGTTCAATACCGTTATTTTTTATATGATCTTTACTAATTGCTAAAGTATCAGCAATTACTTCCTTTAAAAAAATTGACTCTAATTTCCCAAGGCTTTCATTTCTAGCGACTCTTAATAGTCCTTGTACAATTGAGGCAATTCGGTCAACTGTAGCAATCATTTTTTTCATTTCATCGGATATCTGCTCTAAAGTAATTTTTCTAATTTCTATTTTTTTTTCAATCATTTCCGATCTTGTTCTTAATATCGCAAGAGGATTATTAATTTCGTGTGCAACACCTGCTGCCATCTCTCCTAAAGCGACCATTTTAAAACTATTTGCTGATTTTTCTTTTTCTTCTTCAACAGATTTTATACTCATTTTTACTATTTTTATTGCTGGATAAAAAATAAACAACACTTCTAAAAATAGAACCAATATTAACAATATATAAAGAATGATCTCTAAGATTCTTAAACGAAATATTTTATTAGATAAATTTCTTTCATACTCAAAAACGATGAGATCCATTATTATTAAAAATTGAGAACTTGCTTTCAATATTTTTTCAAAATCTCTATTTTCACAAAAATTTCTTTTTTCTATAAAACAATCTGCAACTTGAACTATCTCTAGATAAAAAGGATTGATTTTTGAAAATAGTCTTTTAATTTGTAACGAGTTTTCTCCAGAAAAAATACCTTTATCTCTGTGAATCAGTGATTGATGTGAACTCTTAAATTCTTTTACCGTTTCTTTTAACCTTTCATGAACTTGTTCTTTTTCAATATTTTCACTGATCGTCAATATTTCTTGCAAAATTTTTTGACTTAACATACGTTGTCGACCAGAAGAATTAATTATGAAGGATTCATTTTTTTGCTTTGAAAGAAAATACTGAATGACACCTTGGGAA
>CEUZ01223345.1_pt1 | contig 14832 bp, 13 predicted proteins | sample 361511 | NCBI WGS metagenome assembly CEUZ01 (sample SAMEA2622822, study PRJEB7988) | marine metagenome | biome: marine biome (ENVO:00000447); feature: surface water layer (ENVO:00002042); material: "saline water (ENVO:00002010), including plankton (ENVO:xxxxxxxx)" | depth 5 m
TTTCTCTAACAAAATCTGGATATTGACCTGAATGAACAGCATAAGAATCAATAAGTGCACCTGCCTGTGGAGACTGCTTCTCAGATTCAACTACATAGAGTTCATATTCCCCTCTTGGAATAGGGGTTCCATCTGGAAACTTTAATACTTCTGACTTTCCCAACCCCGATTGAGTTTCAATAACCCCACTCGTAAAAAACTCAGTTCGATTTAAAAGAGTTCCTGGTACTCCTTTGATAAAAAGATCAAAACGTGCTCCATCCGGTAAATTAGTTGCAATATAAAACGAAGGAGAAAGTGTATCTCCACCAGACGCGGCAATCGCGACTTTTGGTCCTTGATCAATAGGAAAACCAGCTGCATTTTTGAGCTCCTGATAATCAATCGGACTCACATCACTGACTTCAGGAATAGGAGAAATAAGATCTGCCAAAAACGGAACATCATTTCGCAATTTAAGCAGATGAGGTCGAATTTTATCTTGTAGTTTTTGTAGTTCTGTTTTCACAGTAGGTGAATTTAAGAAGGGATCAAAATATCCTTCCATATATCCAAATGCCATTCCACCCATAAGAGCAATCAGTATAAATAAACGAGACCCTCTTTTTGGAACACGTGGTTTTAAAATAGGAGAAGAACTTTTAATTCCTACCTTTGCCATTTCTGGCTTTTTCTTCTTCTCTGCTCTTTTTGCAATTTTAATTGCTTTTTTCTTCTCTTTTTGAGCATTTTTTGCAGATATTTTAACTTCTTTTTCCTGCTGTTTTTTCTCCTTAACTGTAAGAGCCTGGGTTGGCTCTGACTCAGGTTCAGGAGTTTTCTTTTCTAGACCCGCAGAACTTTCTGCTTCAACGCCTTGAGCTTGCATCGCCGCAGAAATCACCTCAGAAGGTGGAGTCGAAGGTTGATCGTCTGGAATTTCTTGAAGCTGAATTTGGGGTAGAATGTCCTGCTCTTGTGGAGCTGACTCGACGTTAAGACTTTCTTCAGTCTTTGGCTCTTCAACAGGAACTTCTTCGTTTAATATCTCTTCTCCAGGAGGATCCAAAGTCAAACTTTCACTGGGAGCTACTTCAACTTCTAAGGGAGCACTCATTTCCACTGAAGGGGGCTCAACCACGGGGGAAACCAACATGCTAAATTCGGAAACTTCAACCATTGGAACCCAATCAACCATCCCCTCTGCCCACACATACATGTCAGTTCGAACAACTCCTTGAGTCATTTTTTCTTTAATCTCATCTAAAGAAAAAGGCCCCTCGTGGTGATCTCCAAGATAAACAAACCATTTTTTTTCCATTACAGTACTCATCCTTATTTTTTTCCGCTAGAAACAATGTAATGGAAAACGTCTCGAGTCGCAATTGGAGCCTGTTAGGAATTACAGATCATTCTGCAGTCATGAATCTAGGTGGACGCTTGGGATCCGCCCAAGGACCTCAAGCTTTTCGAAGTGCCTGGAAAAGACTCTCAGGAAAAGTACATTTAACGGAACAAATGCTTGATTATGGAGATTGTCATCCCGTAGGTTCATCTGTTTTAGAAATTCACGACCACACGATCGATTGGATCGCATCTCGACTTACGAAATCACGGAGTGTCATTATTGGTGGATCACATGACCATGGATATACTCATCTTGCGGCGATTAAAAAAAATTCCCCGAAAAAAAGAATCGGATGCATTAATTTAGATGCACACCTTGATGTCCGAAAACCAGATCCACTCCCCAGCAGTGGATCTCCGTTCTATTTAGCCATAGAAAATCAAATCATCCGCCCAGAAGACTTTATAGAGTTTGGAATCCAAAGACAATGCAACGGCCCCACTTTATGGAATTACATTGAATCAAAATCAATCGACGTTGTTCCTATGGAAAACTGTCGCTTTGGAAAAGCCATTTTATTATTTCAAGAAAAACTCAAATTTCTTGAGAAACAGTGTGATGAAGTTGTGATTAGTCTGGATATCGATTGTGTCAATGGTGCGGAAGCCCCAGGAGTGAGTGCGCCAGCTCCAGAAGGACTTACTTCAAGTGACTTACTTGCGATTATGAACGAAGCAGGTCGTTCAAAAAAAGTTCAATCCCTTGGAATTTTTGAACTCAATCCAATTTATGACATTGATCAAAGAACAGCTCGTCTCTGTGCAGCTGCTGTATGGCATTTTTTAAGCTAGGAAGCCCAATCATTGATTGCTTCTATTTGACGTGAAAGAGACTCTGTCGATTCGACAACAGATTCCGATAGATTTTTTCCAGTCTCAACGACTCGATCAAAATCTTTTTGAACCTCTCCAAAATGTTCAGTCAAAGGAACCAGTTGTTGCTGTAATTGTTCCAAGCTTTTAATACAATTTTCAACATCTATCTCAAGATCAGAATGATTTGATAACGCTCGAAGATGAGAATTGAGATCTTCAAAACTATTTTTCGTTGACCGAGACTCTCCAACCATTTTTAACATTTTAGAGCGAGCTTGTACTGCCGATACCGATAAATTTCTCGCCATTTGCAACATATTTCGAATATCAATCAACAAATCTTTTGAAACTCTTTTCAATGAATCATTCCACATTTGAATTTCTTTATTGGAATCAAAATGAACATTTTTTTCAACTGAAAAAACAAAAGGATTCTCTTTTCTGCCCATCACAAAAAGAACAATAAACATAGTGACAGCAATCATAATCTGAAAAAGATATGCATGAGATTTTTTATTCATCCCCATAAAAAGAGGTTTCTGAATCTGTACCTGCACTCGAACCCATTGATTACCTCTTGGCCGAGCGTAATCAAGGTAGCCTTCTTCAAAATGAAAATCATACGTTTCAAAATTTTGATGATCTTTTTGAGGAAGCACATTTAAAGAAAAAAGTTCAGAGTCATTTACAGGTTCTTTTACATGGGTTGCCATCTCTCTTGCCAACAAAAGGGTATGATTCTTTTCCCATGCCCCTCTAAAATAACTATCGATAAAAATTAAAGAGGACATAAAAAAAGCAGTGAGCACAAAAATCCGAAATAAATAAAAAAAATGTTTCGGCTCAAACTGACTAAACAGTTGAGATGGAAAAAAACGCAAAGCAAACCTCCCTCTTCTACTCCCCTATCGACGTCATCCATTTGAAACTTAAATTAAAAGACTTGGATTGAATCAAAGAAAAAACAGCTGTAGATTTGCGTTATGAAAACCATACTTGCAATTGACCAAGGAACAACAGGAACACGAGCCTTTCTTATGAATGAAAATTTGGAAGTGCTTTCACAAGCTTATGAGGAATTCCCCCAATACTTCCCAAAACCAGGATGGGTAGAACACTCTCCTGAAGAAATATGGCAAAGCACTCTGAAAACAATTTCACAAGCAATCTCCAACAATCCTCATGAAATCGTTGCGATTGGAATTACAAACCAAAGAGAAACACTCTGTTTTTGGGATAAAAGTACAGGACTTCCTACATCTCGAGCAATTGTCTGGCAAGATCGACGAACCAGCGACTTTTGTGAAAGCTTGAAAGAAAAAGGACTGGAACCTAAATTTCAAAAAAAAACAGGACTTCTTCTTGATCCCTACTTTTCTGGAAGCAAGGCAGCATGGGCCCTCAAAAATGATCCTGAAGTTCAATCGCTTCACTCCAAAGGAAAGCTCGCCATTGGAACCATTGATAGTTATTTAATGGCAAGACTATCGGGAGGGAAATCTCATGTTACCGAACCAAGCAATGCCTCAAGAACACTCGCATTTGATATAGAAAAAGAAAACTGGAGCGATGAACTCTCTACTTATTTAGGAGTTCCAACTCATCTCTGGCCAGAGACCAAAGACTCAATGGGTCTGTTTACAAAAACCTTCAATGTCCCGGGACTTCCGGACGGAATTCCGGTCACTGGAGTTCTTGGAGATCAGCAGTCAGCTCTACTAGGTCAAGCTTGCATTGAAGAAGGAATGGCTAAATGTACTTACGGAACAGGTGCATTTCTTTTAATGAATACAGGCAATAAAAAAATCGAGAGTCAAAACAGACTCCTCTCTACAATTGCCTGGAAACTCTCAGGAGAAAAGCCCACTTATGCTCTGGAAGGAAGTGCATTTGTTGCAGGAGCTGCAGTCCAGTGGTTACGAGATGGATTACAAATCATCAATCATTCTTCAGAAATTGAACCTCTTGCACTTCAAGTAGAAGAGAGCGATGGACTTATTTTTGTGCCAGCACTCACGGGCTTAGGAGCTCCTCATTGGAATCCAAAAGCAACTGGAATGTTTACAGGCATTCACCGAGGCACAACAAAGAGTCATTTCGCCAGAGCTGTTTTGGAAGGGATCGCTTTTCAAAATTCAGACATCTTGTCTGCAATGGAAACAGATCTTCATCGTCCTTTGATTAGCCTTAACGTTGATGGCGGAGCTTCAAAAAATAAAACATTGATGCAATTTCAATCTGATATTCTTAATGTACCCCTAAACCGTCCTCAAATGATTGAATCAACTGTTTTAGGAGCGGTCTTTGCTGCCGGAATGGGTGTGGGACTTTGGTCTTCTTTAAAAGACATACAAAAAGTCTGGAAAAAAGATTGTACCTTTGAGCCGTCAATGGAACCAGAAACTCGAAATGAACATTTACTACGCTGGAAAAAAGCGATTCAACGAGTTTCTCTCTAAAGTAGATTTTCAAGTTCGGTAACTGTACCTACTGAAATAAGCTCGACATCAAATTCCGAATGAAACTTTTGATAATCTGACCTTGAAAGAAAAATTCTTTGAATTCCAAGTTTTTGGGCTTCTTCGATTCGAATATCTGCATGAGAAACTCTTCTTACCTCACCGGTAAGTCCAACCTCTCCAATAAAAAGAGTATGAGAGTCAATCGGACTTCCTTTAGTGCTCGAATAAATTGAAGCAATCGCTGCAAGGTCACATGCTGGATCTGACACTCTTAATCCACCTGCCACATTAAAAAAAAGATCGTGATCTCCCAAAGTGAGCTTCATATGTTTTTCAATGACTGCAGCCAACAGAGAAATTCGTGTCGAATCCATTCCTGAAGCTGTTCTTCTAGGTAAACTCAATGGACTTGGAGCAACTAAGGCTTGAAGCTCTAACATGAGAGGGCGAGTTCCTTCGAGCGTACTTCCCAATGCTGTTCCCTCAATGGGTTGCTCTCGATCACTCATAAACAATGATGATGGATTAGTCACTTGCTCAAGACCTTGGGAACTCATTTCAAATACACCTAATTCTCGAACAGAACCAAATCGATTTTTTACAGCTCTTAACAATCTAAAATTTTGAGCTCCCTCTCCCTCAAAATACAATACGGTATCAACCATATGTTCAACTACTTTAGGTCCTGCAATACTTCCTTCCTTAGTCACATGGCCAACCAAAAAAATAGCAATACCCGCAGTCTTGGCCAACGTCATTAAACGCGCTGAAACTTCTCTGACCTGACTCACACTTCCTGGAGCTGATTGTAAAACTCCAGAAGAAAAGGTTTGAAGTGAGTCCATCATCAAAATATCAGGTTGAAGCTGTTTAACTGATTCAAAAACTTTTTCAATCTGAGTTTCTGCTCCTAAAAAAACTTGATCATGCCCACTTACACCGAGTCTTTGAGCTCTTGCTCTAATTTGATTTTTTGACTCTTCTCCACTGACATACAGCACTTTTAACTTTTTATGATTTTGTGAGTCTGATTCAACAAGACCTCGAATGACTTGAAGTAAAAGAGTACTCTTTCCAATTCCAGGATCTCCACCCAAAAGAATAAAGCTATCTGGAACTAATCCTCCTCCCAAAACACGGTCTAACTCTGAAATTCCTGTAGTGAGTCGTTCCGACTCTTCAATTTGATCTTGCGAAGCATCAAGCGCCTCAATCGCTTCACCTTGCGAGGGTAACCACCTGAATTCATCTCTTAAGGTTGAAAGAGAGGATTGTTCGACAGGAGTTTCTGCCAATTCTTCAACGAGGGTATTCCATTCCCCGCAACCGCTACAGCGCCCCACCCAACGTGGGCTTTGAGACCCACAAGACTGACAAGTATAATGTGATTTTTTTTTGGCCATGGCGGCACCCTATCTCTCCTTTTCGAATGACGCAATCCCGAGTTAGAATGAAAATATGAGCCGAGATGACATTAAGCGAAAACGCGAAAGAGAAGATGAATTAGAAGCAGAAATCAAAAGAAATAGACCTCAAAATGATTTTAAGAGTGCATACTCTCAAGCACAAAAAATAAAAGAGGATTCCAAAGGAGGTCTAGAAAAATTTATGGAACTCCTTGAACGAGCAGAGCCTCTCCTAGAAAAAGTAAACTCTCTTTATCTTCAATACTTTGGAGGAATAGAAAAATTTCCTCCTCGCATTCAAAAGGAACAACTCGATCAAATCATGAAAACCTTAACATTAATGAATAAAGCCACTCCGTCTATGAAGTTTCGTTTTGACAATATCCAATCTCAATACCTTTCATATCAACGCCGGTGGGAAAAAAAATTAAAAGAAATGCAAAAACGTTAAACAGAACCAATCATCTCTTTAAAAGATTCCTCAGATAAGACAGTAACTCCCAATGTTTCTGCCTTCTTTAACTTGCTTCCAGCCTTTTCACCAGCAAGAAGATAGTCTGTTTTTTTAGAAAGACTAGATCCAACTTTTCCGCCATGAGACTCGATAATTTCGGAAGCTTCTGATCGAGTCCACTCAGAAAGCGTTCCAGTGATCACAAAGACTCGGTCCTTTAAAGAGTCACTCTTCATTTGAGTTTCTTGGGGAAAAATAAGTGAAGTGACTGCTAGAAGATCTTCAAATTCTGTTCGATAGTCCTTATGATGGAAATAGCTATAAATTGATTTAGCAACTTCTGGTCCAATATCTGAAATCGACTCTAGTTCCTCTATACTTGCTTCCATCAACGAACTAAATTTTTTAAAATATTCAATTAATGCTTTTGCAGTTTGAAGTCCAACATGCCTAATTCCCACACCATACAAAAGACGATGTGCTTGATTTTCTCTAGACTTTTTGATCGAATCGATAAGATTTTGCGATGACTTTTCTGCAAAACCGTCTAAATCAATAACATCTTGTACCCTCAAAGAATAAAGATCAGGCAATTTTTTAATTCGTTTTTTTTCAATCAACTGAATTAAAATTCGAGGACCTAAACCTTCTATGTTCATTGCATTTTTTTGTACAAAATGCCTGAAACGTTCTTGAACTTGGGCAGGACACTCTTTATGGTTTGGACAGCGAAGAGCCGCTTCGCCTTCTTTTCGGATAGCTTGTGTTCCACAGCTCGGACATTTTGAAGGAATTTTATATTTTTTTTCCTTTCCACTTCGAACATCAGTAATCACTTTAACTACTTCTGGAATTACATCTCCAGCTCTCTGAATAAAAATTCTATCTCCAATACGAATATCCTTTCGATCAATTTCGTCTTGATTATGTAGAGTTGCTCTTTTTACAATCACTCCTCCAACATTTACAGGTAAGACTTCTGCAACCGGAGTTAAGGTTCCTGTTCTTCCCACTTGAACAGTAATATTGATAATCTCTGTTGTCTCTTGTGTTGGAGGAAACTTAAACGCAATCATTCCTCTAGGATTCTTCGCAATATAACCTACCTGATCAATCTCTGAAATGTGATTTAGCTTAATCACCAATCCATCAATTTCAATCGGAAGCTCATATCTTATTTTTTTAATTTCCTCAAAATACGATAAAACTGCCTCTGTCCCTTTACAGACTTTTCTTTGTTTTCCAACTTTAAATCCCCATTGATGTAACTGAGACTGAAACTCTTCTAATGTAGAAAACTTTCCTCCCTCTATTGCTCCTAATCCATAACAATAACAATCTAACGGCCGTGCTGCGACGACTCGAGGGTCTAGTTGTCTTAAAGTTCCTGCTGCAGCATTTCTAGGATTTGCAAACGTTTTCAATCCTTGCGCCAATTGTTCTTCATTTAATGCCTCAAAAGAACGTATCGGAAGCAGAACTTCTCCGCGAATTTCTATTTTCTTCGGTGGACGATTGGTTTTAAGACGAATAGGAATTGACCGAATGGTTTTTGCGTTTTGAGTGACATCTTCACCAATAGTTCCATCGCCTCGAGTCGCTGCACGAATCAATATCCCATTTTCGTAAGTAAGATTAATAGATAGCCCGTCGTATTTTAATTCAGCAAAATATTCTAATTTCTCTTCCTGAGGACGATCTAAAAAACGATGAACTCGTTCATCAAAATCAAGAAACTCCGAGGGCTCAAGTGCATTTGCCAACGACCTCATCGGTTCAACATGAGCAACCTTTGTAAATTGATCTAGGGGAGCTCCCCCTACCCTCTGAGAGGGAGAATCCGCTCTTACCCAATCAGGATGAGCTTTTTCAATTTTAAAAAGCTCTCTCATTAGATCATCGTACTGGCGATCCGAAATCAAAGGATTATCTAAAACATAATAGTAATGATTATGTTTCTCTAAATCTTCAATTAATTGGTTCATTCTTTTTTTCAAATCTGAGTCCGGCATGACTCTCTTTTAAAAAAAGCTTAGAAATAAAACAAGACGGAACCTTCAAAAGAAATAATACGATGCGACAAAGAAATGGTCGAATCAAAGTCTGCACTTTGAGCTACGAAATCAAACCCGGCTTTAAATGCCATTCGATTGGTATAGTGATAAAGTCCACTTAAATTAAACGTAATTACACTCACCCCTGAAGAATCACCCGAGATAAACCCCGTTTCAGTGACAGAGTTAAATAATCCCAAGTCAAATCCTAAAATCACTTCCCACCGATCTCGAAAAGGAACATCAATTCCCATTCCAATAAAAAGTCCTCCAAAATCAACTGGTCCCTGAGCGGCTGTCGAATCAATTGGAAGAGTAAAATTAAATCCGTGATAACCCAAGCGAGCAAACGCTTTTGGTCCAAAAAAATCATCCTTCAATAAATAGGAGTAGCCTGCCGCAACTCTCCAGCGAAACAGAGTTCCTTCTGTACTTGTTGTTCCTGAATCCGAACTCAAAGAAAAAGAATGGTAACCAATTGTAGTTTCTGCAAAAAAGTTTTTATCAATCCACAATTGTCCTTCAACCTTGCCTCCCCACGAAAACCCTCCACCCGTGGCACTACTTGAACTCGAAGAATGCTGTCTACGATGGCTTCCTAAAAAAACTCCTCCAGCTACATAACCATATTCAGGAAGAGGAACGGGAGTTTCAACTACTGAAGTCTCATCTTGTTGATTCTCTACCTTTGTTTGCTGTGGAGGAGCTGTTCTTCTAAAAATTTTCGTGATTTTTTGAAAACGAGTAATTTTTTCATCTGATAACTGTGAAAGTATTTTACAAAAAGAAATTCGATCATCCACTTCTACAACTTCAATCCGCCCTACCTCTTTCAATCTCCAATCTGATATTTCTCCCAAGAGAGGATGAACCTTTACTTCTTCAATGGTAGAAATAACCAATTCATCACCTATTTGGATCCCATCTTTTTTCCCTAAATTTACAGTCACCCACCGAGAATCAATTCCCGTGACATGGCCAGAAAATGGCACTCTCTTGATCATTTCACTAAGAGCGGAATTAAATTCTGTTTGCAAATCTTCCATTGAAAAAGGTTTTCCAGTTTTAGGATCTTCCATCACAAACTGTGTTTTGGATATGGTAATCATCTTAGGCGACAATAACCAATCCACCATGAAACGATAAAAGGGGCCTTCTTTTAAAATTCGAGTACGAATTAACGTTTCTACTTCAGCTGCTCGAGCAACTTGTTTCAAAATTTTTGGATCTTCAACCACTTTATTGTATTGAAGATTAGATTCTTTTAGAATTTTGTTCTCTCTAGAAAGATCCGTAACCTTAAATTGACTTTGATTATCAAAATACTTTTGAACGGTTTCTTTTATATAAGAATTGAATAACCCATCTACATTATCTGCCGGTTCTAAAACTCCAATGGTCTTAAATTCATGTTTTCGGTCCAAATCGAAACTTGAAAACGCATTTTTCGAAAAGAAAACGCCCAGAATAGAAAAAAGAATGAATTTAAATTTTAATTTGTTCTTCATAAACCGCAATTAAAGTCTTTAACTCCACAATTTCTTGTTGAGCCTTGGTTAATTCGTTTTCAAGTCGTTCAATCTTTTTTTCTAATTTTTTTTTAGATTCAGAAGATCGAGCATACTGAAATGTATCTTCTCCATCATCTGGAACAAAATACTTCCCATTTTTGACTCGATATTCAATTTTATCAGCCTTTATGTACCTCCGAAGTGTAGAAAGACTGACGCCTTTTTTTACGGAATATTCAATCAGAGGAACCCATGTGATTTGTTCTGTTACACCCATCTCTCTAATTGTATTTCCTTAAGCGCAGAAATCAAGTAATCTAAGAGGGTGCCTGATTTAAAGAATCGAAAACAAAAGAAATTTCAGATCAGCTCAAAAAAGAAAATTGCTTTTGTATGTAGTGGTGGCGGAACTAAAGCAGGGGCATTTCATCTTGGCGTTGCTTTAGCTCTACAGGAACAAGGGTTTCGCTTCTACGGAGGACTCAAAAACCCAGAAACTCCAGCAGACCTTCCTGGTCCTATGGATATTTCCACCTACGTTGGTTCGAGCGCAGGAGCGATTATCGCCACATTGCTGGCAGCAGGCTACTCTCTTGAATCAATCGTCAATTCTTTTACGGGAAAAAATCCAGAAGATCCTGACCTTGCCTCTGATCTCATTTTGCCTCGACTCACTTATCAAAAAATGTTCACTATTGGCTCTCCAGGAAAAAGAAAAGACAGGATCAAGCAATCTGTTTTTTTAAAAAAACTCATTTCAAATTTTTTAAAAGGAGACATCTCCTCTTTAATAAAATTAAAATGGCTTACCGCAAATAGTCCTATCACTACCTCTGGAATTGAAACATACATTCGAGAAGAAGTTCTTGCATCCAACGAATTCAAAGACTACAAGTCTGATCTTTTTTTAGTCACGACACAATTAAATCATTCGAGAAAAGTTGTTTTTGGGAAGTATCACTACGAACCTCCTGCAGAAGACCTGAGCTGCGAATACAGTAACGAAGCGACCATTTCAGATGCATGTGCAGCAAGTACAGCTCTTCCCTTTGTTTTTGCTCCCTATACAATCAAACACAAAGATAAATCTGTTGCCTACATTGATGGAGAAATTAGAGACACCTTATCGACTCATGTTGGATTTGATTCAGGAGCTGACCTTGTAATTTGTAGTCACACCCATCAGCCCTATCACCTCTCTAAAGAAGTTGGTTCTCTCACTAACTTAGGATTTCCAGTTATTTTGGTTCAATCGCTTTATTTAGCGATTGAACAAAAAATTAATTATCATATCGAATCAAAAAAAAGAGTGGGTCTCGCAGTTCAAGCAGTTCATGAGTACTGTAAAAAAGAAGGAATTTCTAAAGAACACAGCGAGCAAATCACCCAGATTTTAGAAAGAAAACTGAACCATCGAATGAACACAGATACCATTTACATTCATCCCCGTCCTCATGATCATGATACATTTTTATATGAACACTTTAGTCTTGCTCCTGAAAAACTCACAAAAATTGTAAAAAGTGGGTTCTTATCAGCAATCGATGTACTTAGAAAATATGAATTTGAAGATCGTTCTAAAGATCAACCCTCACTAAAAGTTGTCGGTTCTTAACCTTCATTTGCTTTTTATTTGATATTCAAACTGAACCTTCCTATGATCAATAACGATGATGAAGGTGGGTTTAACTTTTTATTTACTACTTGGAATAAGTATTCTTTTTTTTAAAAGCAATCTAGCGTTTGCCTACCCTACAACCATTGGACTTGGCTATAATAGCTGCATTGTTTGTCACTACAATCCTTATGGAAACGGTCCTCTCACTGACTATGGAAGAGGAGTCTCTGCGACTGCTATCGCCGCAAAGCCTCTTTATATTGAGTCTATTGATGATCAAACACTCGCAAATCAATCTGGATTTTTTGGTTCCTGGGTAGAACTCCCTTCTTGGTTTCGACTCTCCGGAGATTTTAGATCTCTTTACCTAGTCAATCAATTCAATGCTGATCATCCAGTTAAGCGCTGGGTCATTATGCAAGCTGAAATGAGTGCGATTTTTAAATTAAAAAAAAATAAACTTTATGGTGTTTTTACCTACGGATATATTCCTCCTCCATCTTCATTTACAGGAAGTCGGAGAGACGAAGTCTCAACTTGGATTTCAAGAGAGCATTACATCGGATACCGTCCCATTAAAAAGCTCACTCTTATGGCTGGTTTTTTTGATCCAATCTATGGAGTTAAGACTTCAAATCATATTGCTTTTCATCGAACTCGAACAGCACTCAATCAGAATGACCAAAGCCATGGAATTGGAATGTCATACGACTTTTCCCAATTTAACTTAGGAGCTCATGTTTTTTTAGGCAACCTCTTCCAGACTCAAGAACTCAGACAACTTGGAGGAACACTTCGATTTGAATATCGACCTGAATCCGAGCTCGCTTTTGGAATTTCTGGACTCTATACTTCTAATTCTTTTAGAAAAAGACAAATGACTTCAATTCATGCCAAACTCGGTATTGGAAAAGGTTCTTCTCTATTAAGTGAGATTGGATTTATTAGAGAAGCCCCTCTCTCTCAAAACGCACAACTTGGACAATACATTTGGATCAGCCCTACCGTTAAAATCATCCGTGGACTCTATCTCATTAATGCAATTGAGTACTACTCTCAAGGAGCATTTGAATCTGACATTCGAAGATTTAGACTCACTCCGGGAATACAGTTTTTTCCGGCTCAGAGAATCGAACTGAGAATAGAAGTGCAAGCAGACCGTAACTTTTCAGATTCTGTAGTCAATCGAGACTCCATGAGCTTCTTAGGACAATTTCATCTATGGCTTTAATTTTATTTCTATTCTTTAACCAAATTAGTTTTGCCTCTGATTATCTAATCAATAACGATACTTGTATTGCAATTCCTATAGAAAATCACAAAATACAAAAGCAAAAAAAGACAACACTTTCAGAAGTGGGCGAAGTTAAATCGAGTCAAAGATACAAAGGAAGTAAAAAATATTTAACTATTTACACTACTTCTGGAAAATACATTACAAAGCGAGCGTGTATCTCAAAAGAACAATCCCTCGCCTCCCCTCTTCATTGGGGGCTTCATTTTTCTCTTCAAGGAATTCAAGAACCGTTAGAACTCGTTCATTCCTCAGGCACTGCTTATGATATTACCGCTAGCTATATTGGAATTTGTGCAGGCGCAAAATTAGACTGGAGGTTTTCAACGTGGGGGCTTTTATCTGTTCCCGCGTGTATTCTTGGATCACTCAGTGAAGCTTCATATGAAAGCTTTGATGTTCTGACTGCACCTATTATTTATGGCTCAAAAAGAGCCGTTGTTTTTGGTCTAGAAGTTAACCCGACTTTTTATTGGTCTCCACTCAATCCGAATATTCAATTTGGAGTAAAAACTCCCTTAGGATGGAGAAAAGGAACCTGGACACAGCCTGCTGATACAAACTACCAAATATCTCCCAGTGGATCTCTTCTGTGGGGGATTATGCTTTCTTCAAGAATTATTTTTTCAAAAGCCTCTGTCGGAATTGACTCGGGGTTTATTCGAGATTTTAAAAGTCTTTCTTGGATTTTAAGTACTGAAATCCCATTATAAAGAATTAATCCACTCTACAATAGTTTCTCTTTGAGCAGGACTGAGTATAGAAATAGGAGGCATATCTTCTTCTCCTCCTACACTTGAACCTCGAATTCTTCGATATAATTTTGAATTGGTGGAATCAGAAGCGACGACGTAGCCAAGACTCACCCATTGCTCGGCAGTGTATGAAGCAAAATCTCCGTGACATGCCGAGCACTCATCAACAATAATTGTTCTAAAATTCAAAAACTTTTCAGAACCATCAACAACACCATAGATTTTTGCGTCATCTGAGAAAGAATTCTCCGTCTGAGGAGCACAACGAATCAAAATCAAAGAAAGGTTGAGGGCTGAGAAAAAATAAAGGAATTTCATTTCTTACTTTTTACTGATTTTTTTTGTTTTGTTGGCAAAGGACTGATCTCCATCTCTCCCTTTACTTTAACCTCATTATCCACGCCTACTCCTAAATAAAGAGGAGCATCAATCCCAAAATCACTTATTTTACAGGTAAACTCAGCTAAAACTTTTTTATTTTCAATTTTATAAGTCCCCTCGATCGGAACTTTCTTTTTCAACAGGGTTAAAGACCCCTTAAACGTTCCATCTTGACCTTGAGCAACAATATAACCATAGGGAAACTTTTTTGCTTTAAAATATTTGTCCCTCATGTGCCGGTCTCTTAAGCCGATTCCAGTTTTAAAGCTGTCCATTTTTACTTTGAGGCCCTGAACTTTAATTCCGTTTCCAATCTGGTAAGCTCGTCCCTTGACTGACTCAGAGTGTGCAACAAATGATCCCATGGGATCAAGCTCTACAAATAACTCCACTTTTGCTGCAGAGCTAATGATTGAGAAACTTAAACTTAATGCAACGAACAAAAAACGATTCATAAAATTCCCCCTTTTTTCATTCTACTAACAGAATAAAAAAAGGGAAGGTGTTTATTTTATTCTACGTTTCTTTGAACTTTTCTCATATTTGACTGAAGAATAAACTTACGAATTCGAATATTTTCAGGGGTGACTTCAACCCACTCATCTTCATCAATCCATTCAAGAGCCTGATCTAATTCTAATTTCTTTGTTACATTCAGCTTAGTTGAATCGTCTTTTCCAGCCGCCCTCATATTC
>CEUZ01074001.1_pt1 | contig 14822 bp, 10 predicted proteins | sample 361511 | NCBI WGS metagenome assembly CEUZ01 (sample SAMEA2622822, study PRJEB7988) | marine metagenome | biome: marine biome (ENVO:00000447); feature: surface water layer (ENVO:00002042); material: "saline water (ENVO:00002010), including plankton (ENVO:xxxxxxxx)" | depth 5 m
AAAAATCACTTTTCAAAAATCTGTCCGGAGAAGTTCTCTATATCGGGGTAGGAACAGGACTGGAAATAATAAATTTCCCTGCGGACCTCAAGATAACGGCCATCGATATTAGCCCGGCTATGCTCAGGCAATCACAAAAAAAAGCTAAAAGCTATCCAGGAAAAATGAGTCTATGTCAGATGGATGCAGAAAACTCTGCATTTAAAAATAATAGTTTCGATACCGTGGTAACAGTTTGTGTTCTCTGCACCGTTAAGCACCCAGTAGCTTGTCTAAAAGAAATTAAAAGAGTTCTTAAACCTAATGGGAAATTAGTCATGTTCGAACATGTGCTAAGCAAGAATCTGATTTACGCTATTGCTCTTAAAACCATGTCAAACTTCACTGAGTTTCTTGAAGGAACTTATTTAGACCGAAATACGGCATACAATGCTGAAAAAGCAGGATTTGAAATATTTTCCCATAAAAATGTTTACCTTGATATCGTAAAAGCTCTTATGGCAAAACCGCTTTAAGCAGCCTAATCTTTAGGCGTTTCTTCCTTGTTGGGTTCTTCTTCCTTCGGCTCTTCTTTATAAAATTCAAACTCACAATTGGAATAAATAAAATTCATCGTTTTTTGTCCCAATAGCTTTGTCGTTGTTTGGTTTAAAGATTCCGGGTTTGACATAATCCGCTTTTGAATATCTTCTACTTTTTGTTTAGTCTGTTTTGCTAACACTTCATATTCAGCTTCCATATCCTGTTGGGTAATGTGAATGTTTTCTACTTGCGCAATAGACTCGAGAGCCATATATCCTTTGGTATTGAAAATGGCCTTCTCTCTCCACTCAACCATTGCCTTTTCAGGTTCGAAACCAGAGTCCTCTATCTTCATACCTGACTGGGCAATTTGAAATTTCGTTCCTTCAATCATAAATTTCAGTTCACGTTCAATAATGGACTCGGGAGGTTCTGCATCGGATTCCTTAACCAGCATATTAAAAATATCTTCCTTTATTCTAAGCTCTTCATGCTGGTCTTTATGGCTTTGCAGATCTACCTTGATTGCGCGATGTAACTCTTCCACTGTATCAAAACCTTCTCGTTTAGCGATTTCCTGTGACAGCTCTGGAAGGCTCAACTGTTTAACTTCCTTAATTTTGATTTTGAATGTAGCACGATCATCTTCCTGTTCCTCACTGGCTCCAGGAATGGGAAAGCTAACTCGACGTGTTTTATTATTCCAGTTTGGAGGAAGGATCACCTTTATCTCAAACTCCTCGCCTGTCTTATGACCTATTAGTTGATCTTCAAAACCATCCAGCATTTTTTTATCGCCTATGCGCAACTCAAAGTCATCCGCTTTTTCATTCTCCATCGGCTGGTCATCGACAAAACCCTGGAAATCTATTTTTAAGATGTCTCCTTTAACAGCCGCGTAATCGGCTGGCATCAAATCTAGTGAACCGTGTCGACTGAGAACTTTAATCAAGGTCTCTTCTAATTCTTCTTCTGTGACAACCGACTCTTTTTTCTTGAATTTTAAACCCTTGTAATTCTTAATTTTAATATCCGGCTTAACTTCAAGAATCACAGAAAACTTTAAAGGTTCATCTTTTTTAATATCCTGCAAGCCGGCATGGTCTATTTCCGGTTGACCGGTGGGACGCAGCCCGGTTTTATGAAGCGCTTCCTCATAGTATTCTTGCATCAACTCCTGAAACATTTGTCCAAATGATTGCATGGGGACTTGTTTCTCTAAGACCTTTTGCGGAATTTTACCGGGTCTAAACCCTGGCATCTTCATTTCACGGTTCAGTTGTTTATAAGCATCATTAATCCGCTTGGACACAACCTCCTCAGGAATTGTGATATTAAGTTTGCGTTTCTGTTTTTCTAATTCTTCTACATCGTATTCCATCATTTCGCCTTTAAAATTTTTCTTAATTAGTTTGAAACTCTCCGTATCTTTCAAGAATCATTTGATCAATTTCTTTTTTTAACTGCTGAAGGATTTCTTCATAAGAAAAGGAACCCAGTGTCTCCGTACCTTTTTTCAAATTAACTCGTGTTGGTCCACACCACAGACCTAAATCTGCATCATCAGTCTCCCCGGGTCCATTTACCCGGCACCCCATCACAGCAATCGTTAATTTATATTTTTCCGCGTATTCTGTCATTTCCCGAACATCTTGAGCTAGATCTACAAATTTATCATTTTCAACACGAGAACAACTCGGACAGGCTATGATATTAAGTCCATCTAAAAAGTTTTCAGGTACTGACCGAAAACGTCCTTCAGAAATATCCTTCAAAAGTTCGCGACCAACATCAATTTCCCGGCCTTTTTCATCATTAGGTAAAGTTAAAGAAACTCGAATCGTATCGCCGATACCTGCCGATATCAATTGTTCAAAAGCAATGCGGGTCTTAATAATCCCCTCAGGAGGCAGTCCCGCCTCGGTCACACCTAAATGCAAAGGCACATCCGGTCTCTCTTCGGCAAACCTGCGATTAGCATCGATTACTTTGTCAGAATCAGAATCCTTCAACGAGACGCAGTAATTTACAAAACCCATCTCATCAAGCATCCGGCAATGATCTACTGCACAACGCACCATGGCCTCAGTCGAATCATCCTTATACTTTTCTTTATAATCAGGGTCCACCGAGCCACAGTTGACACCTATTCGAATGGCACAATCGTTTTTCCTTGCTGCTTCAACAATAAACTCTACTTTCTCTCTAATTGTTTTATCTTTTTCTAAATGAAACAAATGACCGGGATTATAACGAATCTTATTGACCCAGGGAGCAACAAGGGGAGCCAGCTTATAGTTTTCCTGTAGATCAACAGACCAGGTACTATCAGGAAATTTTTGTCGTAGAATCTTTAATGCTTCTACATCTTTTTCATTATCGACAGCAATCCTTATGACATCAGCCTTAGCTTTTTCCAAAACTTCAATCTGTCTTGCAGTTGCATCCAGATCTTGAGTTTGTGTCGCCGCCATACTTTGAACCGCAATTGGAGAATCTCCTCCAATCACTACTTTTCCAATACGAATCTTTCGAGTCTTTCTCGGCTGCATTTTTTATCGTTCCTAATTTATAATAGTTTCCAGGTAAAATGTTGCATATCCAAAAATATTTTAATGCTATAAAACTGCCTTATTGAAGTTGAACTAAAATACCGATTTTATACTTAACAATCTAGCCCAGGGCAATTAACTCACAAGATTAACAAATAAGGCGTATCATAACAAGATAGAGAAAGGAGTGTTAATATATTAAATTAATAAAACCTTTTTAATTGTTCGAGATATATCAATGATAAAAATTATTTTAAATACAATTATCGGGATACTGCTTCTTGCAAATCAAGTAATGGCAGACCCTAATCATGGGCTCTCATTATATGGTCCTCAGGGACTTAAATACAAATCCGGAGAACCTTACATATATGCCAATCCAAAAGCACCTAAAGGTGGAAATTTAACACTTGCCGATTTTGGGGCATTCACCAAGTTGAACCCAGCATCTCTAAAAGGTGTGACAGCTCCAGGAATCAGTCAGCTTGTGTTCCAGAATGCCATGGATAGTTCTGCCGATGACGATGAACCATTTTCGCAATACGGTAACCTAGTAGAAAAAGCAGAAGTTTCAGGTGATCATCTATCATTAACTTATCACCTCTATAAGCAAGCAAGGTTCTCCGATGGTCATCCCTTAACTGCAGATGATTTTGTTTTTTCTTTTAATCTAATCAAAGACCCCCAATACCATCCTATTTATAAGGAATATTTTAAAGATATAAAATCCATCGAAAAAATTGATGCACATACTGTTAGATACCATTTCGCTATCCATAACCAAGAGCTGCCATTGATCACTGGACAGATGATCATTTTTCCAAAACATATTTATGATGCCAAAGGAAAATCTTTTGGTGCAGATTTTGATGACATGGCGGTTGGAAGCGGTCCCTACACGATTGAAAAATACGAATACGGAAAATATATCAGCTACAAGCGAAACCCGAACTGGTGGGGTAAAGACATTGCCATCAATAAAGGTCGATATAATTTTGATCGCGTTACCTATAAAATTTATCTTGATCCCGTTGCTCAACGCGAGGCCTTCAAAGGCGGAGAGTTTGATATGCAACTAGTAAATAGTTCTCGCGATTGGGCATTGGATTATAAAGGAGACTTTGTAATAAAAGGTTATTACCTGAGGCAAGAATTTCCACATACGCGTATTGCAGGAATGCAGGGGTTCGCCATGAATACCAGAAACAAAATATTTAAGTCACGCAAAGTTCGTGCGGCTCTGGCGATGGTTTTTGATTTTGAATGGAGCAATAAAAACCTTTTTTATGGACAATATACTCGCAACGATTGTTATTTTGACAATAATCCTGAAATGAAAGCGCAGGGAGTTCCAAAAGGTGAAGTAAAAAATATTTTAGAATTACTACGTAAAAAACATAAAAAGTTCGTTCCCAAGACAGCACTGACGAAGCCTGTAGGTGCACCAGGACAAGGATTACCTGCTGATAGAAATCTCAAAGTGGCCAACTCTCTTCTTGACTCTGCAGGTTGGAAGATAGGTAGCGATGGAATTCGAAGCAAAGGAAAGGATCGAATGGAATTCGAACTTTTGCTGGCTGGTCCTGGGTTTCAACGTATCGCAGAACCGTACAAGAATAATTTGAAAAAGGTTGGTGTAAAACTGGACATCAAGGTGGTCCAAATTGCAGAGTATGAGGAGCGCCTTCGAAACTTCAAATTCGGGATGATTGTGGCGGGATATCCACAAAGCCGGTCACCAGGTAACGAACAAAGATATATGTGGAGCAGTGATGCCGCCGATACGCCTGGAACAAGAAACTATATGGGCATTAAAAACACTGCCATCGATGAGTTAATAGAAAAAATAGTATCAGCAAAAACTAGAAAAGAGTTGGTGGTTAATATACAGGCCTTGGATAGAATACTCACCCACCAGTATTATTTGGTACCTCATTGGTATATTGCATATGACCGGGCTGTTTACTGGAATAAGTTTGGCAGACCCAAAATAAATGCTTCACAAAGTGCAGTGAACAATAATGTTCTAGAGTGGTGGTGGTGGGATAAAGAGAAGGCAAACAATCTTAAAAAAGCACGTGCAGCAGGAGTCTCTCTAAATTAAAACCAAGTTTGATTAAATTCTTCAAATGGATCCTTTATCCCGCTTCTTTAATACTGTTTTAATATGACCTCATATATTATCCGTCGTCTTCTATTGATGTTTCCGACTTTGATCGGGATTATCACCATTACTTTCATAGCGACACAGTTCGTGCCAGGCGGTCCTATTGATCAAATGAAATCTCTTTTGATGGGGCATGGAAGCGCACTCACCGAAGCAGGAGGAAGTGCCATGACAGGACCCGGCAGTAAACAAAGGGAGCTGGACCCAAAACATTTTGAAGAACTCAAAAAGATTTACCACCTGGATAAGCCGCTTTGGGAAAGATACCTAAGAACATTTCTATGGTACTCACCTAAAAATAAAAATGCGCCCTTTACTGATTCTGTTTTCAACTACGACAATTGGGAAGGGTTTCTGGTTTTTAAATTTGGAAATTCTTTTTATAGAAATAAATCTGTTTTAGCTTTAATCAAAGAAAAACTACCTGTTTCAGCTTCATTGGGTATTACCAGTTTTTTCCTGACCTATACCATTTGCATTATCCTGGGTATTGGAAAGGCAGTAAAAAACGGCACTCGCTTTGACACTTGGACCAGCCTAATTGTTTTAATTGGTTACAGCGTACCCGGCTTTGTGCTTGCTATTTTTCTTATAGTCCTTTTGGGTCCAGGTGATGGAGCCATAACACACCTTATACCCATCGCCGGATTAACTTCTGCGGGCACTCCTGGTTATGAGAGTTGGTCCTTCTGGGAAAAGCTCATCGATTATTTACATCATCTTGCTGCCCCACTTTTCTGTTATGTTTTAGGTGGTTTCGCAACCTTGACCCTGCTTACAAAAAATGCATTTTTAGAAGAAATGCGAAAACAATACGTCTTGACCGCGCGTGCCAAAGGGTTGCCTGAAAAAAAAGTACTCTTCAAGCACGTATTGAAAAACTCGCTTATCCCATTGGTCACCGGCTTTCCCCTTGCATTTCTCGCAATGTTCTTTACCGGCTCACTTTTACTTGAACAAATTTTCACATTGGATGGGCTCGGATTACTTTCTTATCAAGCGGTAATACAAAGAGACTACCCCATTGTCCTCGGAACGCTTTTTATATTTTCACTAATGGCATTGATTGGGCAATTACTGACTGATCTATCTTATGTTCTCATAGATCCTAGAATATCTTTTGATGAGTCTCAGGGATAATATGTTGCGTATAAATAAAGAATGGAAAACTAAACTAGGCATTTTTAGAAATGACCAACGTGCTTATTACAGTTTTTTATTATTGTCTTTCCTTTTTATCATTACTCTTCCTGCAGAATTAATTTGCAATATAAGGCCCATACTAATTGTGGTTGAGGGTAAACCCTACTTCCCTATCGTAATTACTTATAGCGAAAAAGATTTTGGTGGATTTTTGCCCAGCGAGCCAGATTATAAATCAAAAAACTTTACCAACCTTTTAAATGGAATAGAATCAAGCTCTGTTGACGTAGAAGTAAAAGGCTTAGGTCTTGACCTTGGAGACTTCGAGGACGAGGAAGATGAATCAGACCTTGAAATTCAAAAGCAACCCGATCTGGCAAACAATAGGCCAAGGGAATATTGGATGCTTTGGCCCCCAGTACGCTATGACTATAAATATATACCCACAGAATCAGTCACGGGCAATGTCGTACTAGCTGCTCCCTATAAAACTAAGTCCCACGATGGTAAAAGCTTTCATTCCTCTTCCTGGGAAGATGGACATTATTTAGGAACCGATGACCGCGGCCGCGATGTTTTAGCTCGCTTGATTTATGGGTTTAGGATATCAATGATATTTGGCGTTTCTCTTGCTGTAACGGGAACCCTGATTGGTTGCTTGATTGGTGGAACCCAAGGGTTTTTCGGGGGTTGGATTGACCTTACCGGACAAAGAATAACAGAAATCTGGGGTTCCATTCCACGCCTCTATATTTTGATAATTCTAAGTTCTTTTTTGATACCTTCAGCCCTACTCCTTTTTTTGATTTTAAATCTGACCGCTTGGATGGGAATCGCTGCATACATTCGTGCGGAGTTTTTGAAAATAAGAAACTATGAATTTGTCAAAGCAGCAAAAAGTCTCGGCGTTTCAAATTTTAAAATCATGCGTCGCCATATTTTACCCAATGCCTTGACTCCAGTCGTAACATTTTTTCCTTTTGAAGTAACTGCAGGAATTTTAGCCTTGGTCAGTCTCGATTTTCTTAACCTTGGGGTCCCTAGTCCTGCACCCAGCTTAGGAGAATTACTGGCTCAAGGGAAAAATAACCTGCATGCCATATGGATCTTACTGCCAACATTTATAACTCTTAGCTTGACGATCACACTCCTCACCTTTGTAGGTGAAGGAATAAGAAACGCATTCGACCCAAGAAAAACCCTTTAATAAAATATGCTTTTATCTGTCAAAAATCTTTCTACTCATTTTAATGCCGGTCCAGGAAAAATTGCCCGTGCTGTGGATGGGGTTTCTTTTGACCTTGAACAGGGTAAAACACTCGCATTAGTTGGTGAATCAGGTTGCGGAAAAACACAAACAGCATTTTCCATTATCAGGTTGATTGCAGAAAATGGTTATCATCCATCAGGAAAAATATTATTTGAAGACCAAGATCTATCCGAACTCGATCAAGAAGAGATGCGTTCATTACGCGGAAATGATATTGCCATGATCTTTCAAGAGCCGATGACTTCTCTTAATCCGCTTTTTCGAGTTGGTGATCAATTGCAGGAACCTTTAAAACAGCATATGAAAATTGCAGAGGGTGAATCCCGAAACCGCGCCATCGACTTATTAGATCGTGTTGGAATTCCTGATCCCCAAAAACGAATCGATGATTTCCCACATCAATTATCAGGAGGTATGAAGCAAAGAGTAATGATCGCGATGGCATTAGCTTGCCAACCTAAGCTTCTTATAGCTGACGAACCGACCACTGCACTGGATGTAACGATTCAAGCACAAGTTTTAAGATTGATGAGCGACCTGCAAAAACAAACCGGCATGGCAATACTACTCATCACGCATGATATGGGCATTGTTAATCAGATGGCAGACGATCTTTGTGTTATGTATGGTGGCCGCATCGCAGAGCATGGGAATAGAGAACAAATTTTTAAAAACATGACCCATCCTTATACAAAATTACTCTTCAGTTCGATTCCCAAACTGGAAAAACCTGCCTTCCTTTTAGATACCATACCCGGTGTAGTCCCATCAGCAACTGATTACAATGAAGGTTGTCGATTTATGGACCGTTGTCCTGCGCAAATGGAAGTTTGTAATAATGAAAGTATTCCTCATGTTGTAACTAAAGGTCATCAAGTAGCCTGTCATCTTTTGGATAAAGGAATTGATTCAAAATGGGATTTAAATTCCCAGAAAAAGACCATTCCAAATAACCACCCATCTTCAACGCCACTCATCTTGGTTAAAAACATGAAAACACATTTTCCAGTAAAGAAAGGTGTGTTTCTGCGCACAGTAAACCACATCCGAGCTGTGGATAAAGTGGATTTGGAGATCCCTAGAGGATCGACGTTGGCTTTGGTGGGTGAATCCGGCTGTGGGAAAACTACTTTAGGAGAATCTATTATTCGATTAAATTCTCATGCTAAAGGACAAGTAATTTTTGTGGATCAGGATTTAATGCAATTAAATGGAAACCAACTAAAATATTTTAGAAAAAATATGCAAATGGTTTTTCAAGATCCTTTTGGTTCATTACAACCTAGAATGAACATTGAAGGGATTATAGGTGAGGGACTTGAAGTTCACTTTCCAGATATTTCTTATGAAGTAAAATTGGATAAAATTTTACGGGTAATGAAAGAAGTCGGATTAAGTGATTCTGTTTTAGAACGCTATCCTCACGAATTTTCAGGTGGGCAACGACAAAGAATTGCTATTGCAAGAGCCGTAATTCTGGAGCCTGAGTTTCTGGTTTTAGACGAACCTACTAGTGCCCTTGATGTTTCAGTACAGGCTCAAATATTAAATCTTTTAAAAGATTTGCAAATTAAACATAACCTGACCTATTTATTTATAAGCCATAATTTAAGCGTGGTGAGATATCTCGCGAACACAGTCGCTATCATGTACCTTGGAAGAATCGTCGAACAGGGCCCAGTAGAAGATTTATTTAACAACCCTAGACATCCTTATACAAAATCTCTTTTAAATTCTGTTCCAGACTTGGGAGAACGCAAACCTTTTGAACCCCTGATAGGTGACGTACCCTCTCCCCTGCATCCCCCCGCGGCTTGCCACTTTCATCCTCGTTGCCCTATTTATTTAAATGAGCAAAAAGGTTCTTCCTTGGCAAAAAAATGTACAATGACATATCCAGAGATTTTAGGTGATAAAAATCGCTTTGTCCGTTGCCACGCCCAACAATAAAACTACGGGCACCTTCGTACAACGAAAGAGGTTCTATGCTGAATCCAGTCCAGTTTTTTAATTGGGTTTTATTTGTCGCGCTTAGTTTAAGTTCATGCAGTGCAAATTTAGAGCCTAGACATAAACCCTCGAACCTCAAGACCCCTTTACCTGAAAAGAACTTCACCCAATACATAAATAAAACAAAAAAACATATCGAAAAAGCAACAAAAGGAAATCTGAGTGCCAAATGGATTGAGGCGCGCCTTCCCTATGAATTTAGGCCTCAAAAAAATAAATGCGGCCACAATGCGTTGTTACCCTATAAGAAAGGAGTCTTATTAATACATGGTCTGACCGATTCACCTTTTATGCTAAGAGATATTGGTAATGAATTTAAAAAAGAATGCTACTGGGTCCGCTCCATTTTGTTACCTGGCCATGGAACAATTCCTGGAGATTTATTAAATGTTAAATATTCAGAATGGATCAAAGCTACAAATGCAGGAATTGAAAGTTTTGAAACGATCGTTGAGGAACTTTATATAGTAGGCTTTTCAACAGGAGGCTCCCTCAGCCTACATTACGTATTAAGCAAAAATAATCCAATGAATATAAAAGGTTTAATACTTATTTCTCCTGGAATTAAAGAAAACACCTCATTTGGTTTTGTAGCCGGATGGCTTGCAACACTTGGGAATTACCTTCCAAGGCTATCTTGGTTAGATGTGTTACCTGACAAGGATAAGGTGAAGTATGAATCTTTCACTGCAAATGCAGGCGCTCAATTTCATTTCTTAACCAAGGACATCCGTAGGCATGCAAATAGCAAAAATATCATAAAATTGCCACTTTTTATAGCAATTGGATCGAGAGATGCCACTATCGACTCTCTAATAGCTAAGGATTTCTTTTGTACGCAAACCCAAAATTCAAAAAATTATATGATTTGGTATACCGGTGAAGTAAATTTAAAAGAAAAAAATACGATTTGTGAAGGGGGAAAAATAAAAATAAGGACTATTTCCAACAAAACTTTAGGGATATTAAATTATTCACATTTATCTCTACCCATAAGCCCTTTAAATAAATATTATGGCGAAGATGGAGAATATAAAAATTGCCTGGCTTATGCAGACAAGATTAGTGAACTTAAACAGTGTGAACAAGAAATCAATGCTAACTCAAAAGTAAAATATGGAGAAAAAAACGATAAGAATGGTGGTTACCCTATAAGGAGGTTAACCTTCAACCCAGATTTTAACAATATGATGAAAGAAATTTTTATCTTTATACAAAGCTTAAATTAACAAAAACTATGGAATAAAAATTTAACACACCCTTATTTTGTTAAAACGAGTTTAATGCAGATTTTTATATGTTTTGATATCATTAAAGTGTAATCCTAAATACAGATGCCACCAGAAAAGGAATCAATATTATGAACAAAATGTATGCTGCATTAGTTTTAATTTTATGTGTTTTTCTTCTGACAAAGTTATTACCCCAAAACACGAAGAAATTTTTATATAAAAAGCCTACTATTGTTTCAACAAAAGGAGCGAGCACAAATGAAGAGGTTGCAATTCTTGCAGGAGGCTGTTTTTGGTGCATGGAACACCCATTTGAGGATTTGCCTGGTGTTAACCAAGCAATATCAGGATATACCGGAGGTAAAAAGAAAGACCCTACCTACAAGCAAGTGGCATCAGGTCAGACATCACATTTAGAAGCAGTGCAAGTACATTTTGATCCGAAAAAGATTTCCTACTCGGATATTTTGGAGGTGTTTTGGCGAAATATAAATCCCACGGACAATGGTGGCCAATTTGTAGACCGAGGAGCACAATACCGAACAGGCATTTTCTATATAACTGAGGAACAAAAAACAATTGCAGAAAAATCAAAAAATAAACTCATTAAAAGTGGTCGTTTCCAAAAAAAAATAGTAACACCTATCATTAAAGCCACACCCTTTTATAAAGCAGAAGAGTATCACCAGGATTTTTTTAAAAAAAGTTATATACGTTACAAAATTTATCGTGCGGGTTCTGGACGTGATGAATATATAAATAAACTCTGGGGCAAAGAAAGGGATTATAAAATACCGCGAGCAAGCTATTCAGGAATACCGCAAATTATCAGGGTTCTGAATAAAGGTCAGGCAATTAAAAAATTAAGTAAATTACAATACAAAGTAACTCAAGAAAATGGTACTGAACCTCCTTTTATGAATAAATATTGGGACAATAAAAGGGCAGGAGTTTACGTAGATATTGTTTCGGGGGAACCGTTATTTAGCTCCAAGGATAAATTTAAATCTGGTACTGGTTGGCCTTCTTTTACTCGACCCCTGGTTCCAGAGAACATTGTAAGCCGCACTGACACGTCATTCAATATGAGAAGAATAGAGCTTAGGTCGTTGAAAGCAGATTCGCATCTTGGTCACCTTTTCAATGACGGACCCAAACCTACGGGCAAAAGGTATTGCATTAACTCTGCATCATTAAGGTTTATTCCTGTTAATAAACTTGAAGAAGAAGGGTTAGCTGATTTTCTCCCCATGTTCAATCAGGATGAAATCTAGTCAGAATGTGGCATTTGTATTTAATTCGCACCAACAAAGGCCAATTGTATACTGGAGTCACACAGGATGTTCAAAGAAGGTTTAAAGAACACCAAGAGGGAGGGATAAAATCAGCTAAATATCTTCGAGGGAAAAAACCTTTTAAACTGGTGTTTCAAATAAAGATCGGCGATCATTCAAAGGCTTTAAAAACAGAAGCAGTAATAAAAAAATGGCCGAAAGCAAAAAAAGAATCCCTGATAAAAAAAGAAATCACCCTTCCTTAACTAATATTATTCATTAAAGATAATATTTAATCGGCATTCCACTCCGTAAGAAAATAATAAATAACCGTAACCACAATTACTCCACCAAGTCCAACAGACAGCACCGTACCCAAATCCATTTCATATCTCCAATTAAAAAAACTAGGAAGAGTTTACCTTGTTTCCATAAAAATACCAATAGAGACAAAAAACAAATTATTATTATCCAAGCTTTAAAATAGACATCAAATTATCCATTTGATGGTGTAATTAAGACGTTTGTGGGTTTTTATCGACTTTTGAGGGGACCAAGAAATTTTAAACCAGAGTAAGTTCGCTAAATTTTAGAAACAATCAAGCTCTAAGACGATTCACATAACGGATGGTTTCAGAAGAATATTTTCCAGTCACTTCATGTAAAACTTCTGCGACTTGGTCCCAATTCTTAATTGTTTTATCACTTACCTTTTCTATCGCACGACCGATATTTCCCATCCCAGCATTATAGGCTCCTGCAGCAAAATTCCATGCTTCCTTAGTGGGTATACCTTCTCCAAGGTATTTTTCAAAAAGCTTTCTCAGGTATCTTGCCGAAGCATCCAGATTAGACTCAGGGTGCAAAATCGAACCCGAAGAATGATCTGCTTTTAAACTAAGGCCTAGTTCTTGAGCCGTTGCAGGCATCAGTTGACCGAGACCCATAGCTCCTCTAGGACTTTTAGCATTAGGATTAAATGCAGACTCGGTTTGTATTAATTTTTGAAACAAAGTCTCGGGTACGTTATTTTTTTGGGCAACTTGGTTAGCAATTTTATGTAATGAATCTTTATTGAAAATATTTGAACTTTCTTTTGTAGGCTTTTCAATTTGATAACTTTTTAAAACTTTTTCGGTGTGGATAGACGACCTTAGCATCGAGCTTTTTTGAATATCCCTGAATTTTAAAAAAACCTCTGTAAGTTCTCCTGGATTGGTACCCGTTAAGGAATCAGACTTCTTGGGGTTCCAAGCCTCTATCATATTAATTTGATGCTTTACCAAAATTGAATAAAAATTATTTTGGGAAACATTGTTCTTGGAAAACGTACCATTGGAACCGATTAACGTCTTCATATGTTCTATGATATTTAAATCAAGCATTTTCTTTGTTATGGCAAATTTTTGACATTTCTATCCTTATTAAAAAAAAGCAAACTGCGTGCCAAGGCAGTATGAAAATCATACAAATGTAAAAAATTGGAAAATATAGGGTAGGAGCTATAAGAGACATAGCTTAAAGCCTAAGGAGGTCTATCAATAGCCCCCAAAGACTCTAGCAAGTTTATTGAACTTATTTCCTCATATGATCATTCGGACCGCCATGATCATTCGAACCACTCATATGCTGGTCATTCGGACCACCATGATCGTTCGGACCACGATGATCATTCTTATGTTTGTAACACTCAGCTTGAGCAGGTCCAGGAGGCATATTCATGCATGGATCACCATGATCATTCGGACCACCATGATCGTTCGGACCACCAGGAGCACATAGTGGGTTCCTGCTACCCGGGGGACAATCCAGCGGAGGATGATTTCCAGAGCCACGATGATCATCCTTGTGTCTGTAACACTCGGCTTGAGCAGGTCCAGGAGGCTAGTATTAATTATTTTATATCATACCTGCTGATCGAGCTTGCTGGTCAGCCATATAAGAACTACGCACAAGCGGCCCCGCCTCTACATGCACTAAGCCCAAAGATTCCCCTATTTGTTTATACCTTAAAAACTGATCCGGGTGAATGAATTCTATAACTTCAGCATGTCGGGGTGAAGGACGTAGATATTGACCTAAAGAAAGTATTTGGCAACCCGAATCAACCAAATCTTTCATTGAATTAATAACTTCATTTTCTCTTTCCCCAAGCCCTAACATAAGACTGCTCTTAACAATCAAATCTTTTTTTAAAGAAGCTGTTTTAAGAGTATTTAAAGACCAAGTATAACGGCATTGAGGGCGTATATGGTATTGCAGTGATTCCACCGTTTCCAAATTATGCGCAAGAACATCCGGGCCAGCATCACATATTTTGTTAATCAAATCTATATCACCCTGAAAGTCGGGAATTAAAGTTTCAATTTTCATATCCGGACACAGTGAACGCACCATTTTAATGGTCTTTGCCCAATGCCCTGATCCTCCATCGGGCAAATCATCCCTGTCAACGGATGTAATAACTGCATAACGAAGATTTAATTTTGAGAGGGTTTCTGCAATCAACGCAGGTTCATCTGGATTGACTGGAAGCAAATTGCCTGTCGCAACATCACAAAATTTGCAAGCTCGACTACATGAATTCCCAAGAATCATAAATGTAAGTGTTCCCGCATCCCAACATTCACCAATATTTGGGCAGGACGCAGA
>CEUZ01234836.1_pt1 | contig 14816 bp, 12 predicted proteins | sample 361511 | NCBI WGS metagenome assembly CEUZ01 (sample SAMEA2622822, study PRJEB7988) | marine metagenome | biome: marine biome (ENVO:00000447); feature: surface water layer (ENVO:00002042); material: "saline water (ENVO:00002010), including plankton (ENVO:xxxxxxxx)" | depth 5 m
ATAGCTTTTAATTATTCTAACAACTTTATCTGAAACATTAATTTGTGAATAATCATTTAAATTTTTTGGAAAAGTTTCCGTACTTGTTTTTAATGCAATATCTATCGAACTTAAAAGATCGGTTTTGTTTATATCTGACATAATAATGATGCTTTCATCCATGCCCTCCTGTCTCTCAATGTCCTCTCGTAATGAAATTGCAGGTATATTAAGTATGGCTGACTCCTCAGTTATACTCCCACTATCAGAAATGACAATTTTAGATGACATTTGAAGAGCTAGATATTCATTATATCCAAAAGGTTTATGAAAAATTATATTTTTATTAAACTTAATTTTTGAGTTTAATATTTTTTTTTTTAATCTTGGATGAGTGGATACTAAAATAGGAATTTTAAATTTTTTTTCCAATTCTATTAAAGTTTCAAAAAAATTTTTCATTTTGTTTGTATTATCAATATTTTCCTCTCTGTGAAAACTTACTAGTATAAAATTTTTTTTTTGGACTTTATTTTTATTTAAATAATTATTAATCTTTATTTTTTTTTTATGATAATTGATTACCTCATAGAGCGGGCTTCCAATTTTAAAAATTTGATCAACTGGTAGACCTTCTTTAATTAAATTTTTTCTAGCAAAATCACTATATGTTAAATTTATATCTGAAATATGATCAACTATTTTTCTATTAATTTCTTCTGGAACATTTTGATTAAAACATCTATTCCCTGCTTCAATATGAAAAATTGGCACCTTGTTTCTTTTTGCTGAAATAGATGACAAAGAGCTATTAGTGTCTCCTAAAACTAAAAAAGCATCTGGTTTAATATCTTTAATGATCTTGTCTACTTCTATTATTGTATTTGAAATATTTTCTATTGGAGTTTTTGAAATCTTATTTAAAACTATATTTGGTTTAATTCCTAGATCATTAAAAAAAATATCTTTTAAATTAAAATCATAATTTTGATTGGTATGTATCAAATAATGATCAAACATATTTTCTAGTTTTTTAATAATTCTAGAAAGTCGAATAATCTCTGGCCTTGTGCCAACAACAGTTAATATTTTTAATTTTTTATGCATCTATATACTTATATGTATCAGGTCTTTTTTTATCAAAAATTTCGTTGGCCCATACAATACCAATTAAATCAATTTTACCAATATTTTTTATAGTATGTACCCAGCCAGGAATGCTATGAAATATTTTTAAATTATTTTCGGTTATTCTCTTTGTAAAAAAAGAATCATTATGAAGATTTCTGTAAAATATTTTTGCGGAACCTCTTATGATTAAAAATTTTTCAACTTTAGAATTATGAAAATGACCACCTCTTTCTTTATTTTTTTTTATAGAAAAAAAAGAAATTTGACCATAATTTTCAGACTTTATAAACTCAGCAAAATTTCCTCTGTCATCTCTGTTTGACTTAATATTAGTAAAAAAATTTTTTTTAGGTAAAAAACTTATAAAAGTACTGTATAAGTCCTTGTCTAGTTTACTTTCAAGTATATTAAGATATTGAGTATTAATATTTTTTTTAAAATCCTGTATTTTTTCCGCTACTCTAGATACCTTAATTCTTTTAATGTTAAGTATTTTAGGAAACGTATTTTTATCAAGATTTTTTAATAACTTATAAATCTGTAGTATAACATCATCAATATAAATCAAATTAACAGACTCTTTTCGATTAAATACTCTAATTTTCATTGTTCTAGAAATATTATAGCAAAATGTTGCTATTACTGAATTATAATTTGGTTTAGACCATTTCCCAAAAACATTTGGTAATCTTAATATAGATATATTTGCATTAGTTTTCTTTTTATAATCTAGTAAAATATTTTCACATTTTTTTTTGCTTTTTGAATATAAATTATTTTTGCTTACTTGTGTGGTTGAAGTAAAAATAATTTTTATTTTTTTTTTTTTCTTTAATAAAAAATCACAAATTTTTTTTGTTAACAAAGTATTGTTGATGAAAAACAAATTTGGATCTAATGGACGATTTTCTCCAGCTATATGACAAATAACATCACTTTTTAATAAATTATCATAGAGTTTTTTTATTGGATCTTTTCTATTAAAAGTCAGGATATTAATATTTTTTTTACACAGATAGACTTCAAGATTTCTACCTATAAATCCATTTGATCCAGTAATTAAAACCTTCATTTAATCAAATTTCTTATAAATTCTGATTTTTTTAAAATTGAAATTGTCCCCTTTAAATTTAAAAGTTTTTTTTGATTTGATGAGTATTGTTCTTGTTTTTTTATTTTTTTTTCTCCAATTTTAAAATATTTTCCATAATTAAGATCTCTAAGATCTGGACTTACTACAAAAAAACTTTTATTTTCTTTAGCTAAAAATCTTTCTTCAGAACTTAATAAAGTTTCATGAATTTTTTCACCGTGTCTAATTCCAATTGTTTTTATTTTATGTTTTTTTTTATTTAAAATATTAAGCAATGCTTCAACTAATATTTCTATAGTTGTTGATGGAGATTTTTTAACAAATAATTGCCCATTTTTTCCGTTTTTAAAAGCATAAAAAACTAGATCTAATGCGTCATCTAATGTCATGAGAAATCTTGTCATATCTTTATTGGTAATTGTAATAGGTTTATTTTGTTTTATTTGATTGGTAATTAAAGGAACTACCGAACCCCTTGAACCAATTACGTTTCCATATCTAGTTACACAAATAGTTGTTGAGTTTTGTTTTAATAGTGATTTAGATAAAGCAACTTTTTCCATCATTGCTTTTGATATTCCCATGGCATTTATTGGATAAACAGCTTTATCGGTACTTAAACAAATTACTTTTTTAACTTTATTATTTATAGATGAATTTAAAATATTATTTGTTCCCAATATGTTTGTTTTAATTGCTTCCATTGGATAAAATTCGCATGAAGGAACTTGTTTTAAAGCTGCGGCATGAAAAACGTAGTCAATATCTTTTGTTACTATATCGGTACAAGACTTGTCTCTAACATCGCCGATATGAAACTTTATGTTTGGTAAGTTATAAATTTCTCTTAAATCAAATTGCTTTTTTTCGTCTCTACTTAAAATATTAATTTGTTTAAATTTAATTTTCCGATTTATAATGTTTTTTAGCAATTGATTGCCAAATGAACCTGTGCCTCCTACGATTAAAATATTTTTTCCAGAAAAATTTATCTTATTCATACCATTTATTTATTTTTATTTTTTTTTTTAAGTTTCTATCACAATATCCCTTACAGTAAGATAAAAAAATTCCAAACTTATATAAAATTGGCAAATACAAAATTGATTTTTTTTCAATATAAACAACTATATTTTCTATAAAACATAATAAAAAATAAAATGTTCTATATTTTGAAAAAAATTTGATTAATATGTTGCTATCAATCTTTGAATACGAAATTTGACTCCATAACTTATTATTTATTAATTTTAATTGATTAACTGAAATTCTACTAAGATAATAAATTTTATTTAAATAACTTTTAAAGTTTCTATTATCCATATGATAAATAGTAGGATTACAAGCTTTTAACTTAAAACCATTATTAATTAGCCTAAAACCAAATTCATAATCTTCAAAACCATATTGGCCAAATCTTTCATCGAAAAGTCCAGTTTTAAATAGATTAGGTGTTTTAACAACTCCCATATTCATAGTAACAATCTTTGAAGCAGTCAAAGATTTTTTAAAATTCATTTTTTTTGAGGAAATTACAAAATGTCTAGACTGCCTATATCTTATAAATTTATTTTTAAAATTATTATATTTATATTTTACTGATCCACATATTACAGTTTTACCATCTAATGACTTAAATAAATTTAGATAACTATTTAAAAAATTTTTTGCTGGCAAACAATCATCATCTATTAGGATTATATACTTACCTTTAGATAACTTTATAGCCTTATTTCTTTTAAGTGCATTACTATTTATTCTTGAATATAAGTACTTAATACTAATATTTTTTTTTTTTAAACTTTTAAATAATTTTAAATTTAAATATTTTTTTTTATCTCCTGAAATAATGATTTCAATATTATGTTTGTTTGTAGATTGCTCTAATAATTTTTTTACTATAAAAATTATTTTCCCTTGTCTATTATGTGTTGGAATAATTATACTTAATACATATTTTTTCATTAATAATATTTTAAATTTTTTTCCATTCCTCTAAATAAGTGCTTTTATTTGGAAAGTTACTTGAACATATAACTTCGTTTTTTTTATATTTTTTTTTTGAAAAATAAGCTGCCCACCAATAAAGTGTACTATTGGATATTATAAAGTTTTTGCATTGGCTCATTAACCACAAATTATCATATGCATCTTGAAAATCATTATCACCGGTAATAATTGTAGTTGGATAACTTTTTAAAATATCTGATTGATTGATTAATTCTTTTATATTTGAATTCTTTGTAGAAAATAAAAAAAATTCTGGATTTTTTATTTTATTTATAAAATAATCAATTGATTTTAAATAAAATGAGATTGGTGTAATTCCTCCTATGCCCTCTATCATTTTTTTTTTTCGCTTTTTATTTATTTTAAATCCAAATTCTCTGTCTATATTTTCGTGCATTCTAATACCAATCGATATGCTATTTTCTTGGGATATTTTATCTTTCATTTGTAAATAACTATCTGTAATCGGCTTTTGAGGTACTAAGTCTTCTAATATTTCATTTTCATATTCTTTAAAATATTTTTGTGATTGAAAATAACCTAATAAATAAAGATTATTGTTAAATTTTATATTATTAATTCTATCGTCAAAATTGTCATGATTGGACTCATCTATAAAAATTGAATTGAGAAATTCATATTTTAATTTTTTTTTTGATATAAATTTTTTTAATATTCTAAATAAAAAAAAAAATAAATTAAATCCCATAAATTTAACATTTTTAAGTGTATTCTTTTTTAATGAAAATTTAGTAGAATCTCTAAAATCAGTTATAAATCCAGTTTTCGTATCAATTATTAGCCTTGCATCATTCTTCAAGGCTAAATTCTTAGCGGCAGCATACTCAAACAATTGATTACCCAAACCTCCGCATAAATAAATATATATTTTTTTCACTTAATTTTTTATCTTAAATTAATTTTTATTTAGTATTATATTTTTATATATTAAATAATTAATTTAAAAGTATCTAGAAATTTGAATATCACAAGTTATCAAATTTTTTAACCAATTCAATAACTCTTGAAATATCATTTTTTTTTAAATCTAGATGAATAGGAAGCAATATTACATCTTTATCTACTTTATTTAAGTTTTTTAATTTTTTATTTAAACCTCCAAATATTGAATATGCATCATTTCTTCTATTGTTTATATTTACTTGAACATTGTTTTCCCACATAAATTTAGCAAATTTATTTCTATTTACTACATGAACTGGAAAAATCTGATAATTTGGCAATCTATCTTTTTTATAATTTAATAATTTTATTTTTTTAAGATTTTTTAATTCCTCTCTATATATCTCCCCTATTATTCTTCTTTTTCTTAGAGATTTATCAAGTTCTTCCATTGCAACACACGCAAATGTAGCAATAATATCGTTCATATTCATCTTAAATCCTAAACCGTCAGGATTTTCAGACACAGGATTTAAAAAATTAATTTTCTTTTTTTCTTTATTAAATCCATACCAGATTTTTGACTGTAATTTTTCATAAGTCTTTTTATTGTTGCAAGTTATTGCACCCCCATCTCCACAAGTTACTATTTTTACACATTGAAATGAAAAGCAACAAATATTTCCGCTACCTCCTATGGGTATTTCCTTATACTCAGATCCCATAGCATGGGCACAATCTTCAATTAATGGAATATTTCTTTCTTTAGAAATTTTGTTTAACAAATCTAGTTCAACTGGATTACCAGCATAATGTACACAGATTATTGCTTTTGTTTTTTTTGTTATTTTTTTTTCGATATCTTCATATGAAATATTTAAATCATCATAATTTATATCGGCAAATACAGGTTTAGCTCCTTGCTCTAATATTACTGTATTAGTTGCAAGCCAAGTATAAGGTGTTGAAATAACTTCATCTCCAGGTCCTATATTTAAACTTGCCAGAGCACATTTTAACGAACTAGTTCCGCTATTAGTAGCAACAGCATATTTTGATTTAAACCTTTTTTTTATTAAATTTCTAAATCTTAATTCATTTGGTCCTGTATTTATCCATTTAGATTTAATTGTTTTTTTTAATTCCTTTAAAACTCTTAAAGGAACGTTTATTCCCCAAGTTCTAATTTCATTATTAAATTTGTAATCTAGTTTTTGTTTTATCATTTATAATGATTCTTGATATATATATTAATTATTAGTATAGAAAGTAAACAATTAAATATACTAAATTGATCAAAATTTTAATCACAGGTGGTGCGGGTTACATTGGTTCTGTTTTAACAGGCCAATTATTAAAAAAAAAGTATCACGTAACAATATACGATAATTTAACTTATGGTGGTGAACATTTAATTCATTTTTTTTCATTTAAAAATTTTGAGTTTATAAAAGGAGATATTAGAGATGAAACAAATCTAAAAAGAGCATTAAAAAATAAAGATATAATAATTCATTTAGCTGCAATTGTAGGCTATCCGGCATGCAGTAGAAATCCAAAACTTGCAAAAGAAATTAATTATTTAGGTACGAAAAAATTACTAAAATTAAAAAGTCCTTCCCAAGCTATTTTTTTTGCCTCAACAGGCTCAAATTATGGAAGTATCGATGATATTTGCACCGAGGAAACTAAAGTAAATCCTCTTACAACATATGCTAAAACAAAGGACAAAGCAGAAAATTTAGTGAGAAATAATAAAAATTTTATAGCTTATAGATTTGCCACAGCTTATGGGAGTTCTCCAAGAATGAGATTTGATTTAATGGTAAATGACTTCGTGTACAAATTAGCAACACAGAATTATCTTGTAGTTTATGAGAAAAAATTTATGAGAACTTTTTTACATATACAAGATATTGGAAGATCCTTTTTACACGGAATTAACAATTTTCAATTAATGAAAGACAATGTTTATAACGTCGGTAATGAAAAACTAAATTATAGCAAAGAAGATGTTTGTAATGCTATAAAAAAAAAAATAAACGGATATATTTATTTTGCTGAAATTGGAACTGATAAAGATAAAAGAAATTATTATGTTTCATATGAAAAAATTAGAAAAACTGGTTTCTTGAATAAATATGATTTAGAATATGGAATCGATGAGCTGACAAAAACAATTAGTTTAATAAATAAACAAAATAATTTTTCTAATATCTAGAATACAAATATTTTTTCATAGATTTTATTATTTCTTTAATTTTATAAGAGTATTTTTTGTTTCTAAAATTGTGAATTGACTTTATTTTATATTCAACTACAGGAGCTTTAATATTAAACTCTTTATTAATTTTTAATTTTTTTGCTACTTCTAAACAAGATATGGGTTCTGAAACTAAGTTAATTTCGCGAATATTTTTTTTTAGGATTATTTTAATATCTTTAATAAGATTAGGAGTATAATACCACTGTAACTTAGAATGTTTATTATAATGTTCTATTTTTTTTTTTTTAATTAAATCAAAAAAAAATCCCTTTTTTTCATAATTGCCAAAAAGTGATGGAAGTTTAATAATTAAATAATTTTTAAAATTATTTTTAATAAAATTATTTAAAAGCAATCTATTAAAACCATAAGGATTTAAATGATTTTTTTTTATATAACTTCTTTCTGAAGAATTTTTATTTGAATATACATCAACTGTAGAAATACAAATAATTTGATTACAGTTAGTATTTTTAAGACAATTAATCAATTTTTTTACACTTTTTTTATCCTTTTTTCTATTTTTATTTGCAAGATACTTTTGCGATGATGGGGCAGATAAATAAATGATATTAAATTTTTGTTTTGTTATATTTTCGATGTTTTTTGAATCGAAAATATTTTTTATATTTGTTTTTTTCTTTATAAATTTCCCAATATAACCTTTGCCAATAATTGCATTATTTAATTTGTGTTTTTTCATAAATTATTTATACATTATTATTTTTAATTTATATCTTTGATTTTAAATAAAAAATATGAATATTTTAATACTTGGTGGAACTGGTTTTATAGGAAGTAAAATTTTAAAAAAAATACAGGTAAAATTTAAAGTAGAAAATTTATCTTTGTCTGAAGGATTTGATCTTAGAAAAGAAAATATAATAAAAAATTTTATAAAAAAAAAAAAATTTCATACAATAATTAATTGTGCTGCACACGTTGGAGGTTTAGGTTATATAAAAGAGAGAAAAGCCGAAATAATTTCAGATAATATTAAAATATATTTAAATCTATATTCATCTTTAAAAAATTTAAAAAAAAAGCCAAATATTATAAATCTTATTTCAAATTGTGTTTATCCGGGAAAACTTAAGCTTCAAAGTGAAAGTAAAGTTTTTGATGGACAGATCCATGACAGTGTTGAACCATTCGGTTTAGCAAAATTAGTATTATTAAAATTAGCAAAGTTTTTTTACGACCAGTATTCCATAAAAACCTTGAATTTAATTTTGCCTAACGCATATGGACCCGGAGATCATGTAGACACTAGAAGATCGCATGCTCTAAATGGTATAATTGTAAGAATGATAAATAGACAAAGAAAAAAAGAAAAATATTTTGAGATTTGGGGCAGTGGCAAACCAAAAAGAGAATGGATTTATGCTGATGATGTATCAAAATTAATTTTCATGATTTTAAATGATAAAAATATCTTTAAAAATTGTGAAAATTTAAATGTAGCCCAAAATAAATCTTACTCTATAAACTACATAGCTAAAAAAGTAAAAAAAATATTAAATTATAATTGTAAGTTATATAACAATTTAAAATTTCCGGATGGTGCTTCAATGAAGCAGTTGGATAACAAAATTTTTAATAAAAAATTTAAAAATTTTATTTTTACTGATTTTTCAAAAGGATTAAAAAAAACAATTAATTTTTATAAAAATACAATTTAATTGTTTTCATTTTTCTAATACACACAAACAAATTTTATTTAATTTTATAATTGAATGTTTTAGAAAAACTTCCCAATAATCTACCAATATATTTTGCCAAGCTCAAATTATTAAATTTTATTATAGAAATAAAAATCCCAATAATAGATGAAGCCAACATGGAATAATAAAAAAATATTAAAGATAATCTCTTATCATTTAATACAAAGTTTTTTATAACTTTAGCATGTAGAAAACCTTTATTAAAATTGTTTGAGCTATTAGTTTTATTAAAACTTTTATTAATATATTTGACTTTTGCTTTATTTGATAAAATTAAATCATATTTCTTATTTTTATTAAAACTATAAATAAGATCTTCTGCAACACACCAGTTTATCAAAGGATATTTTCTATCAAATATATCTTTACATTTATCAAATTTCCAAGACACACAACCACCATGTAGCCATTCTACTTTTGCATTTTTTACATTTTTATTCCATGCACTCACATATCCACTTTTTAGTACTTTTCCGATTTTGCTAGAATTTGTTAAAAAAATTTTTTGAAAAAATTTAACTTTAGGTAAATTATAATTTGATGGAACAAAACCAATTCCAATAACTTTATTTGATTGATTATTCCATAAATTTATTAAATTTTTTAAGAAATTCTTTGATAAAAGAATTTTACAATCTAATTGGATAATAATCTTTATGTTTTTTTTTATGTATTTTTTTGCTAATGATCTCTGATAAACTTGATTTTTATATTTGCTTCTCAATATTATAACCCTCTTAGAGCGATTTTGGTAAACTGTTTCTTTTGGTAAAGACAAAATAACTTGTCCTATTTTAATACTTTGTTTTAAAACAGAATTAATACATTCATTTAAATATTTCTCACCTATGGAAGTAACAATAATTGCAATATTTCTAGAATAATACTTTTGACTCATCATATTTTTAATTTGATATTATAATAAATAATACGATTAAGTTCACTTAAGATCTAAGTCAATTATATTATCACAATTATCAAATATAATAGAGTTGTGAGAAACAAATATTATAGTAATTTTTCTTTTAAGTTTATTAATAGATTTCAAAAGATTTTGCTCAGTTTTTTTGTCAAGTGCACTAGTCGCTTCATCAAAAAAAATTATATCCGGCTCTCTATAAAGAGCTCTTGCAATCGCAAGTCTTTGCCTTTGTCCTCCTGAAATAGCATATCCATTTTCTCCTATTAAACTTTGTTCTTTATCTTTTAAAGTATCAACAAATTCTAATAAATCTGCAACTTGTAAAGATTTTCTAACTTTAATTAAATCAATATTTTTTTTGTCTTCACCGAAAGCAACATTTCCACAAATTGTATCATTCATTAATGATATGTTTTGAGGAACATACCCACACCTGTTACGCCAATTTTGGAAATTGTTGTTAATTTCTTGGTTGTCAACTTTTACTTTTCCACTAGAAGGTTCAATTAACCCCATCAAAATATCTATTAAAGTAGTTTTACCGCTTCCACTTTCTCCCTTTATTCCAATAAAATCTCCTTTTTTAATTTTAAAATTTAAATTTTTTATGATCTCATTATTTTTTACATAACCAAAACTTAAATTTTCTACTTTTATTTCATTAATAAAGTTTATTTGTTCTTTTTTGATCTCTTCAAGAATTTTAAACTCTTTTGTTTTTTTCAATTCCTCTCTAATGACATTTAATGTTTTTTTTGAAAATCTAATGGATTGAAAAGAAAACATTAATTTATTTGCTGAAGGTAAAATTCTAAAAATTGCAACTCCATAAAAAGCAAGTGTAGTAACTATAACTGTACTCACAAAACCTAAAAAATTCATCATTACTGTTAACAAGCAAATACCCAATATAGCAAAAATTTCCATACCGATTCTAGGATATTGAGCAGAAACCTGATAAAAATAATTACTATTTTCTGATGTAATAGCATTATCAAAAAATATTTTGATAAAAAAATTTTCTTTATTAAATAATTTCAATTCTTTCATATTTTGAAAACTTAATTTTGAGTAATTAATAATTTGTTGATCACTTTCTACTCTTTTAATACCTGCTTCCTTCAACTTAGGTGAGATATATTTAAAATAAAAGAAAAGAATTACTGAAAAAACAAATATTAATGAAATAGTAAGCGTAAAGTTAAACAAAAGTAAAAAAGTCGTTAGACTTAATACAATTAAAAATTCTGAAACAAAAATTAATAAGTTTACTATAAATGTTGATCCAAAAGTTGCGCTTACATTCATAATATTTGAAATCAACTCAGCATGATCTTTTTTAATAAACTCAATATAGTTTTGACTTAAATATCTTTTAAAAAAATCTACCCTAATTAAAGTAATTAAATTCATAGAATATCTAGTTTGTTTAGCTACTACATAAATAACAAACAGATTTTTCAGTAAATAAAATAGAAGAATTATAATTATGAAAATATTAGAAAGTGATTTACTATTTGAATCACCAATATATTCATTAAATAACAATATATATTTATTTTCAATATAGCTTGGATCTACCAATGTTGTGACAAAAGGAATTACTAATGATATTCCAATTAATTCTAAGATTGAGACTATTATCATTAGAAAAATAAGAAAAAATATTTTTTCCTTATTAAAATATTTCAATATATAAAATATATCTTTTATTATTGTTGACATTTAAATTTTTATTAACCTTTATATTTTACATTATTTATTTATTTTTTTAAAATAATTGATTTTAAAAATTAAACAAATATTTTGACCTTAATTGTCTAAAATAAAAAATTTTATTTTCTATTTCTTCATTTGTTGAAAAAGTTCTATCAAAAATTAAATTATTATGATTTTTATTTCCTCCTGAGGAGTAAAAAATATAAAGTGGTTTAAATGATAATATTTGATTTAAATTTTTTTTAGAAAAATTTAAATTTGGAATACCGTGTGTAAAAGAAAAAATATTTAAAAAATTTTTATATTTTTTTAAAATTTCTAAATTCTTATAATAATAATATTCAATTTCTTCTGAGTCTAGTTTAATAATGTTCCAGTGATCATACATATGATTTCCCAAAAAAACTAAATTATTTTCAGAATATTGATTTAAAATTTTTTCATTAATTAAATTGCCTTGATAATTTATTATTTTATCTATTTCAATTTTATGATTTTTCATAAATTCTTCATAAAGTTTTGGATTAATATTATAAATTGTTTTTTTTTTTATTTTTTTTTCAAATAAAAATTTTATAAAGTTTTGATCATATTTAGACAAATAATCAATTTTAGATACTATATTAGGCTCATGATTTAAAATTGGACCCATATTCAAAAAATGTATAGAAGGAATTTTCTTTTCCAACATCATTGGTACTGCATTTTTAAAAGTACCTAAATAACCATCATCGAAAGTAATCAATGCTTTATTTTCTATTTTATTTTGAATTTCTAATGGTGATATAATGTTATAGTTTTGATTAATCCAATTTAGTATTTTTTTAAAATCACTAATTGAGTGGTAGATATTATATTTCTTTTGGAATAAACTTGGTTGATTTGAAATTTCATGAAACAAAAAAATTGTTAATTTATCTTTTTTCCCAAATTTTTTTTTAAAATTATAAATAATTGAACCAATAGCTTTTTTTAGTGAGTACTTAATCATTTAAAATTAAAGAATTCATATTTTTAAAGTTTGGTTTCATATAATAGTTCTTGCAATAATTAGATATTTTTTTTAATTTTTTTGAATAATAATTTCTTGAACTTCTTATTTTATTATAAATTTTTTGAAATTGAATTTCATTATAAACATCTAATTTTTTATTTTTAAGTTCATATAATGGATCTATACTTAATTCATTAGATTTTTTTAAATATACAGGATATAAACCATTTATACCTGCTTCAATTATAGAACCCGAACTCCTATAAATGGCAAAAAAACATTTGTTTAAATCATTATTAATATCATTATTACTCAATATTATATTGCTATTTAAAACTCTTATTTTTAAATAATTTCTTAACAATTTTGTATTCATTGAAGGGTGCAATCTTAATATAAATTTTAAGTCAGGAATTTTAATTGAAATTTTTAAAGCAAAATCTATTAGATAATATAATTCTTCTTTAGAAACTTCTGGTAAAATAAGACAATTTTTTTTTTTATGATTATTATTTATTTTTTTTAAATTTTTGTTAGAACCAATATTTATGACTCTTGAATCATCATATCCGCAATTTTTAAATTTTTTTTTAGCAATATTGCCTGACGTTAATATATAATTAGGTTGAAATTTTTTTCCAATTTGAACGAAAGGGAAAAATTGATACTTTGAAATTATTGAAAAATAATAACCATATATTTTAATTTTTTTATCTATTTTCCTAATTCTATAACATAACATTTTTTCCCAAGCATACCCCTCCATTGTAAAGAATATCTTTTTTGGTCTGCGAATTTTAATATAATTTATAATTTTATTTACCTCTACAATATTAGATAAAGATGAAAATATATTATTAAAACTTAAACTATCTTTTATAAATTTATTTTCGTACTTTGTTTTTTTTTTAAATATTAAGCTAAAATAAATAGTGTTTATTTCCAAAAGGATTAAAAAAAAATAATAAATATCAAAAAAAATATTACGATTTAATGATGTAAAATAAATATTTTTTTTTGAGGAATTAATTTTAATTTTAGGTATGTTTCGGTAAACTATATCGTACTTCTTATTTTTTCTCTTTAAAAATTTTATAAAGTGAGAAAAGTAAAAATCATTCAAATCAATTTTTTTTTTTGATACTAAATTTGATATAATCAATATGTCATTATTAAGTTTATCAGCCTTAATTAAAAAAAACATATTTTTGAAATAAAAAAAAATTTTACAAATAAAAAATGATATGTTGTTTTTTTTAGGTTTATATCTATTAAGATAATATGCATGAGATTTCATTACATTGAAATGAGAAATTGCAATTCTAATATAACTCGATCGTTTTAATAAAATTTTTTTTGATAATTTGCAGGCGGTGTTAAAATAATTTCTATTCAAATTTATTATCTTTTTTTTAATATATTTTTATAAATTAATCTTTTCAAATATATAATTTTTTACATAAATATTATTTGATTTAAATAATTTACTTTTATTAATCGATTTAATTTTAAAGTAATTTTTTGTTAACAATTTTATTATTTCATTTGTTTTTTTTTTATCTTTTTCATCAATTTCAATCAAAATTTCTTTTATTGAGGATTTTTTCAGTAATTTTATACCACCTTTTAAAATTATATTTTCATTACCATCAACATCTATTTTTATATAATTAGGAAAATCATTTTTTTTCATATCAATTATATTATCTATTGAAGATGAAAATACTTTATAGTTATTATTATATTTTTTTTTTTTTAATTTTTTACTTGTATATAAATAATTAAATGCTGAACCTTCAATGAAATTGCTATCATTGAAATTACAATAATCATTATTTACATTTCCTAATGGAATTTGATTAATAAAGATATTTTTATATAAATAATTAACACTTATATTACGACTTAAAATTCGTAAATTATTCATAGATGGCTCAAACGATATTACTTTAATTTTATTTCCATGAAACACAGATGAATAAATAGAATATAAACCAATATTTGCACCAATATCCCAAAAAATTATTTTTTTATTTTTATTTTTTTTAAAAGAATTTATCCAATTGATAGTTTCT
>CEUZ01268962.1_pt1 | contig 14812 bp, 16 predicted proteins | sample 361511 | NCBI WGS metagenome assembly CEUZ01 (sample SAMEA2622822, study PRJEB7988) | marine metagenome | biome: marine biome (ENVO:00000447); feature: surface water layer (ENVO:00002042); material: "saline water (ENVO:00002010), including plankton (ENVO:xxxxxxxx)" | depth 5 m
TCATAAAAACCTTTGTACCATTCATTAATTTTAACATCGATCCAAGTTTGAGCCAATAACGAACCTATAATAAATCCAAATCCACCCCAAGCCCATAGTGCCCATTTTCTATTTAAAAAAAAACTTTTCAGCATTAATTATCTTTCAAAAAATTTTCAGTATAAGATTTTTTAATAATTTTTCTTTTTTGAGGCTCTATAATATAAAAATCAATATTATTTTTCTTGGCATAATTTATAGCTTGCTCTTTTGTTGAGAATTCTAACTTAACTTCTGACATAGTATCTTTTGAACTCTCCCAACCCATCAAAGGATCTATTCCGGTATTTAATGTATCAAACTCTAGTAACCAATTTTTTGTATTCCTTTTACCTGATTGCATGGCAGATTTTGTTGGCTTATATATTTTAGCTCTTTTCATAATTTTTAAAATGGTCGGGGCGGCAGGATTTGAACCTGCGACCCTCTGGTCCCAAACCAGATGCGCTACCAGGCTGCGCTACGCCCCGAACTCGAGATTTTATAAGACAAATAAACACAAGTTTCAATCTAGTTAATAATTAACAAATCAATTCATTTTACCCTACCAAACATCACTTAACTATGTTTTATATACAGAATGGGCGAAGTAGTCGAAATCGGTATAGCAGATTCTAAAGGGAGACAAATACAAAATGTTGATAAAGTTGAAGCTGTTCAAGGTAAAGGCCTTATAAATGATAGAAAATTTAAAGAAAAGAATCAAAAGGAATGTCAAATTACTCTAATTGAAATTGAAAATATTAATTATTTTAACAATATCTCTAAAACAAACATACCTCCTGTAGATCTTAGAAGAAACATAATTACTAAAAATATTAGACTAAATAATCTTGTTGGCAAAGAATTTTTCGTAGGAAAGATCAAGCTAAAAGCTCATGATCTATGTAGACCTTGCAAATATTTACAAGATAAATTAAAACAAAATAATTTAGTTAAAGAATTTATAACTAAAGGTGGTTTACGTTGTGAAATTTTGACTTCTGGTGAAATCAAAGTTGGTGATATAATAAAAACATAAAAATGATAAACTATATTACAGCTCCGTTTAAATGGTTTTTCAAATTAGAAGCTGCTAGTGGTCTATTCTTATTAATCGCAGCAGTAGTTGCCCTAATATTAAGCAACACAAATTTAAGTGTTTATTACTTTAGTATATTAAATACACATATATTAATTGGAACAAAAAATTTTGGCTTAGATTTAAGTCTGCTTCATTGGATTAATGATGCCTTGATGGCAATTTTCTTTTTTGTTGTAACTCTGGAAATAAAAAGAGAATTTATACAAGGTGAACTTTCAAAACCTAAACAGGCTCTACTACCAATAATTGGAGCTGTTGGTGGAATGGCAATTCCTGCTTTATTTTATGTAATTATAAACTATGAGACTGGATATACTTTAAGGGGTTGGGCAATTCCTTCGGCAACAGATATCGCTTTTTCTATAGGGGTATTATCATTACTGGGTTCAAGAATTCCTATATCATTAAAAGTTTTTTTAACTGCTCTTGCGATTATTGATGATCTTGGAGCAATAATTATTATAGCTTTTTTCTATTCCACAGAACTTCAATACTACTATTTATTACTTATGCTTGCCTCTTTTATTGGATTAATTCTTTTGAATAAATTTGGTATTAAAAAATTTGCTCCTTATTTAATAATCGGATTATTTTTATGGTACTGTACTCATGGATCAGGTATTCACTCAACAATCTCAGGCGTGATTTTAGCTTGCACAATACCGCATAGAAAACATGAAAAAGATTTTTCTTTACTACTAAAATTAGAGCATATTTTATCACCTTATGTTGCTTTTGGAATAATGCCATTATTTGCATTAGCTAACGCTGGGGTCGTTTTAAAAGACGTTTCATTTAATACACTTCTTTTGCCTGTGCCATTAGGAATTTTATGTGGTTTATTTTTAGGGAAACAAATAGGCGTATTTTTATTTTCATATTTATCTATAAAGTTAAAGCTTGCTGAAATGCCATCGAATTCTAATTGGATTAAATTTTATGGAGTTGGAATATTAACTGGTATAGGATTTACTATGAGTTTATTTGTCGGAAATTTAGCTTTTGTGGACTATCCTAATCATATGGATGGTGTAAAGATTGGTGTTTTAGTAGGATCTTTTCTATCAGCGATAATGGGTTATTTGATCCTATTGATTGTAACGAGAAAAAAATAATACAATCTTTAAATGTTAAAAGAATTTAAAAAGTTTCTATTAATAATACTTATGTCTTTATTTACAACAAACGCAACAAGCAATTATGATAAATTAGCCTATGATTTTAGTTTTGATGATATCAACGGTTCATCAATTAAGTTGTCTGAATACAAAGACAAAATTATTGTCGTAATAAATGTTGCTAGCCAGTGTGGATTTACAAATCAATATGAAGATATGCAAAAAATCTGGGAAGAATATCAAAATAAAGGAATAGTAATTTTAGGTGTACCTTCAAATGATTTTGGTGGACAGGAACCTGGAACTAATAAAGAAATAAAAAATTTTTGTGAAGCAACGTTTGGAATAACTTTTCCCATGACAAGTAAAGTTTCTGTCAAAGGAGAAAATGCTCACCCTTTTTATAAATGGGCCAAAAAAAATTATGGTAAATCTGCTGTCCCCAAATGGAATTTTCATAAGATTATTATTGGTAAAGATGGAAAAATAGAAGATACTTTTGCCTCATTAACAAATCCATCTTCTAAAAGATTTATTAAAGCTTTAGAAAAAGCTCTATACTAAGTACTTAGAGTACTTTGTTAAGCCTTAAAAAAATATAAAGATTAAAGAAATTAAATTTTTTTAAAATCTAGATATTTTAGAACTGCAAACCTATTGCTATTCTAGCACCTTCGTGCTCTGGTCTTGCTGTAATTCTGTTCTTGTTACCAGTACCTGATTCTAATGAAACTTCTTTGTATTCAGTTTTGTACCAGTCAGTTTTAATCATGAACAATCCAACTTTTGCTCTCAAACCAAAACCGTACGTTGCTCCTGTAAGATCAAAATCACCATAAGTTGAACTTGATGCACCTTTGTCAATATTTTCTAAAGATCTACCAGATGCATGAGAAACTCCAAGTTTGCCATATATTCCAAAGTTTTCTGTCGGATATATTGTTGGTTCAAAATACAACGTGATGTGATCACTTACTTCAGCCTTACCTGTGTAGTCACCTGTGTCAGCGTCGTCTGATGTGTCTCCGTCTGAATCAGTTCTTGTTTTAGCACCCATAGATGCTGTTCCAGGAATATATTCAAGGCCTACTGTCATACCTTGCCAACCATCTCTTCCAACGATCTCAATAAAAGCAGCCCCAAAATCTACATCTTCAGATATTACTCCACTATTATTTTCTTCAATAGGTTGGATGTTTATTAAATTGTAACCTTCTTTTTCTTGACCAGTTGTTTCAAATGTTCCTGAGTGAGCAGCTATTCCTATTGCATACTCAACCTCTGCTCTTGCTGGTATAGTTAAAAATCCTAGTAACAATATTGTTGCCAGTATATTAGAAATTCTATTTTTCATATCTCTCCCTTTTGTAGAGTAATTGCTGTTATTTGTGCATTTTTACAGGTGGATTTCAAGCTAAAAAAAACCCTATTTATGGCCAAAAATAAGGCTTTTTGAACAAAAATCAAGATATAGCACATTTTTTAAAATACACAATTATAGTCCTTTAACTATATTTTTTATATATTTTTTCAAATCTATTTTACCAAAATGCTTATAAACTTTATTTGATAAATACATATTTGTTAAAGCTGAAGCATATCTTTCACCTGGTCTTTTAGGCAAATATCTTATTTTGCTACCGAACATTTTCGCTACATCCAAAATAGAATAACTTTTGTGGTTTGCAATACTATAATGTCGACATTGATTATTTTTCCACGCTTTATAACAAATATTAACTGTATCATAAATATGAGTAAATCTTCTGGTTTGACTACCAGGCTTTACAACAGGTAGTGATTTTTTAAATTTATAATGATGTTCAAATATACCAATTACCGTAGCCATTTCACCTTTAGATATTTGGTAGGGTCCATAAACATTGTAAAAGTAAATTACTTCATACTTAAAATTAAACCATTTTTTAAGATTTTCTAATAATTCCAAATTTTTAGCTTTTGTAAAAGCATAAGGAGATAAATTTTTATCATTACCTTTATTACCTAAAGATGCTGATGTAGCTGAATATATAAGTTTAATTTTATTTTTTAGGCAATAATTGAAAACAGCATTTGTTCCAATTGTATTAGAATTTATACATTCATTCATTTTTAAAAAACTTTGGTAAATTCTAGCAAATTCTCCGAAATGAAATATTGCATTGATGTTTTTAGAATTCTTTAAAATACTGAGGATGTTTCTTGTGTCTGATTTTATATATTTAACTCTTTTACTTTTAATATGATTTTTTTTGAACCCTGAAGAATAATTATCGATACTTATTATTTTAAATTTTGTTTTTTTTAATAACAAATCGATTAAATTCGTACCTACAAATCCAGCTCCACCAGTCACAACAATTATATTTTTTTTCATTTTATAAATTTATTTTAAGACCATCATAAGCTGGCTTAACATTATTTGGAAGTTTTCTTAACAAGTAATTATAGTCGAGATGATAATGAAGGTTAGTTAGTATTGCTTTTTTAGGATTTAAGTGTTTAATTATATATAAAACTTCATCAAGATTAAAATGACTTGGGTGTCTTTTTAATTGCAAGCAATCTATTATTAAATATTTTAAATTTTTTAATTCCTTCATATTTACAATTGATAAATCATTGCAATCACTAATGTAAGCAGTCTTTTCAAAAATATATGCAACACAACTAATTTTTCCATGTTTTACCTTAATCGTTTTAAAAAAAACTTTTTCTTTTTTCTCTCCTAAGGAAAAACTGGATTTGATCAAGTTTGCTTTAACTATTGGAGGATATCCCGTATTTTTTGAATTATTTTTAAATAAATAGTCATGTCTTTTAATTAAACTGCTTATTGTTCTAAAATTTCCATATACATTAATTTTTTTTTTATATCGCCAATAAAATGGCCTTAACTCAAATAATCCATTTGTTTGATCAGCATGTTCATGGGTAAATAAAACTGATGTCACATTTTTTATCTTATTTTTTAATAATTGATTTTTAATGTCTGGAGAAGTATCTATCAAAATTGAATTTGAACCTTTAATTATGATCGCAGAACACCTTGTTCTAATATTTTTTTTATTTTTTTTACAATTGCCCCAAAAATTATCTATTCTTGGCACCCCTACCGAGCCACCACAACCCAAAATAATAAGTTCAGATTTCATGTTAGCTTAAATTAAAAAGTTCTTTAAAATTGTTAGTTGTATAACTCATAACTGAGTCTTTAGAAACATTTTTTATTTGGGACAATTTTTCTACAGTATGTATTATATAAGACGGCTCGTTAGGTTTTCCTCTGTATGGTTGCGGAGCCAAATAAGGTGAATCTGTCTCGACAAGCAATTTTTCCATAGGGATGCATGAGATTGCATTATTTAACTCTTCGGTTTTTTTAAATGTAATAATACCACTAACAGAAATATAACAATTTATGTCTAGTAACTTTTTTGCAAAAGATTTCGATCCAGTAAAACAGTGAATTAGAACTTTGAGATTTGAATTCTTCATTTCAGTTTTTAATATTTCATAAGTATCAATTTCAGCATTTCGTGAATGTACTATAATAGGAATATTTAGTTCACTTGCTGCATGTATATGTTCTACAAAACTTTTTTTTTGTATTTTTTTATCACTATGATTGTAATAAAAATCTAAACCTGTTTCTCCTACTCCAATAACTTTTTTATGCTTCTTTTTTACATCTAATAAATATTTTGAATTAACTTTTGTATATTTTTCTGATTCATGGGGATGTATTCCTATAGTTCCATAGACATTTTTATATTTTTGTATGATTATTTTAATTTTCTCAAAGCTGTCTAGAGTAGTACAAATTGTAAGTAAGTATTTTACATTATTATGATCGGCTCTATTAATAACATCGTCTAATTGGTTATAAAGATCTGAATAATCTAAATGGCAATGTGAATCAACGATCATGGGGTGATTTTTTTAAATAGTATATCTAATTTATTTATTTGTATTTCCTGACCAACAATTTTTTTACCATCTAAAAAAGAATGATTTCTTTTATCAGTGTTAATATTTAAAGCATCAAGAACTTTTTTAGATGAATCTGGTATTATAGGATTTAGTAAAATAGATATCTTGCCTATTTGTTCAAGTGATATATGCAAAATATTGTTCATCTTTTGTATATTTGAATTTTTTAACTTCCATGGTTCTTCGTCATTAATATATTTATTCGTTAAAAAGCTTATGTTTATAACAGTTTTAATATAGTTATTTAAATTTTGATTTTCCATTTCATTCCTAAGATTTGATGTTAAAGATTCAGTTTGTTTAATTAGATCTTTATCTGAAGAAGATATATCTTGGGATCTTGTCACTTTATTATTGCAATTATTTTTTACAAAAGAAAAAACTCTTTGGCATAAATTTCCATAATTGTTTGCTAGATCGCTATTTATACAATTTTCTAAACTCTTTAGTGAAATGCTTCCATCTGAACCATGAGAAACTTCTTTCATTAAATAATATCTAAGTTCGTCGATTCCATAATTGTTTATGATTTCTAAAGGATTTAAAATATTGCCCTTTGATTTAGACATTTTTTCATCGCCAGATAGAATCCAACCATGTCCAAATACTCTTTTGGGAGGTTTTATGTTTGCTGCTAATAAAAAAGCTGGCCAATATATTGCATGAAATCTTAAAATATCCTTCCCAATAACGTGTAGAGATGCCGGCCAAAAATTTTTATAGAATTTGTCTTTTGTGTTAGGAAAATTTAAGGCGCTTAAATAATTAGTTAAGGCATCTAGCCAAACGTAAATAACGTGTTTTTCATTATCGGGAACTTTAATACCCCAAGAAAAAGAAGTTCTACTAACGGATAAATCTTTTAGTCCCCTTTTAACAAAATTGATAACTTCATTTCTTCTTGTAAGAGGAAGTATAAAACTTTTATTTTTATCGTAAAAATCTAATAATTTTTTTTCCCAAGCTGATAGTTTAAAAAAATAAGATTCTTCTTCAACCCATTCAACTGGTGAATTTGAGAAAGATGAGACTTTTTTGCCATCTTTTTCGATTATTTCATCATCGTTATAATACGCTTCATCCGAAACAGAATACCAACCCTTATACTTAGAAAGATAAATATCACCAGATTTAACAAGTCTACTCCATAATTCATTTACAGCTTTGTGGTGTCTTTTTTCAGTAGTACGAATAAAGTCATCATTAGATAAATTCAATGTTTTAGTTAGATCTTTAAAAGTTTTTGATATTTTGTCGCAAAATATTAATGGCTCTAAATTTTTTTTTTCTGCTGCTTTTTGAATTTTTAAACCGTGTTCATCTGTTCCAGTTAAAAAAAATACATCGCAATTATCATTTCGTTTAAATCTAGCAAATACATCTGCTATTATACTAGAGTAAGCATGTCCCATGTGAGGTTCTCCTGATGGATAATATATTGGTGTGGTGATGTAGAAATTATCTTTTTTCATTTTGTAAAATATTTTGCAAAGAAGATACTAAAAGTTTTTTATCCAGATTAAATTTTTTCATATTATCAATTTGATTTAATATTTTTTGTCTATTATTAAAATATTCAGGTAAATTTTCACTATGCTTAGAAGATAACTCATTATAAAAACTTTCAATAAATAAAGAAGCCATGTTTAATATGTCTGAATTTTTTTCAACTTTATATAGTTCTAGTAAATAAGAAATAAGTGATAGTTTATTTTTAGTGAGATCCACTTTTTCATCATTTATTATAGACAAATATCTCAATAATCTTCCAGGGGTCTCAAAATTTAAAATTGAATCAAACCCGTTGGAGTTAAAATTTAATTTTTTATCTTCTTTTATAAGTTCAAAAATCTTAATTTTTTCTTTTTGGGTAAAAAAGATTCTGAATTCGATACATCGGGATTTAATAGTATCCAATATTGGCGAAGCATTGTCATGAATTAAGAAAAAAAAAGTATTTTCACTAGGTTCTTCTAAAACTTTTAATAAAGTGTTAGCTGCATTTATATTTAAATTTTCAGAGTTATCTAACATAACTATTTTTAAATTTTTTGAATACGATGTTTTGCTTAAAAATTTTAATAGACTTCTCATTTGTTCAATTTTTATTTTTTCATCTTGAAAATTATTATCGATTAAAAAAAAATTAGGGTGAAGATTACTACAAATAAGTTTGTAGTTTTTGTCATTTAAATTAATTTTGAAATTATCTAAAGAGTATTTATATTCGCCATTATGAGATAACAAGTAATTAATAAAATGATATACAAATGTTGATTTACCCAAGCCCTTGGGTCCGTTTAATAAAATTGAGTTTGGTAATTTTTTTTTATTTAATAATTTTACAAAAGTTTCAAAATAATGACTATACCCAAATAAAGATAACTGTTTTTTTGGCACAAATACTTCGTTTTTATTATCATCAATTTTTTTTTTCATCTATTTAAACGTTGAATAAACCTTTGTAATATTATTTTCTCAACTTTTTTTGAGTCTTCTGAATTGTCTAATAGTACACATCTACTTTTGTTTTGCTTGGCTATATTTACAAATCCTCTCTGCACCTTTTCATAAAAACTTTTTGAAAATTTATCATATCTATTCCTAATTTTTCTTTTTTTTAATCTTTGCATTGCTTTAGATATTTTAACTTTTAATATAAAAGTTAAATCTGGTTTTACTTTTTCTAAAATAAATTTATGAATAATATTAACAAAATCTCTTTTAACACTTTTACCATACACTTGATATGCCAAGGTTGAATCAATATAACGATCACATATAATATTTTTATTTTTTAAAATAGCTGGCTTAAGTTTATTTTTGATATGTTCATTTCTAGCAGCCATATAAAGTAAGGTGTCTGTATATTTGTTAAATTTTTCTTTAGAATCTGGATGAAAATAATCCTTAAGTATTAGTTCTCTTATTTTTTCAGCACTTCTAGTGCCTCCTGGTTCTCTTGTTAAAATAACTGGTATTTTATTTTTTTTTAAATTATTAAATAATTTTTTACTTTGGTAAGACTTGCCAGAACCCTCGATTCCTTCGAATGTTATAAAAAGAGATTTTTTTTTATACATCACCCCAAACCAGGTAATTCAGAGATTTAAATATCCTTGAGAAAATATTTGATCTTTTAATATCTTCATTAGATAAAATATTAATTTTTTTAGTTAATTCATCAGATACATATATATTTAATACTCCCAGTACATCGCCTTTTTTAATAGGTGTTTCTATAGGGCCTTTATACTCAATCTCGGCTTTTATGGTTTTCTTTTTTCTTTTTGGAACTGTTAAATAAACGCTTTCGTCAGCAACAACCTCTACTTTATTTTTTTTACCTAACCAAACATTCAATTCCTCCATTACCTCGCCTTTTTTAGCAACTTGGATAGTATCAAATTTTCTTAACCCCCAGTTTAGTAACCTAATAGATTCTCTGGATCTTGAATTTTTGTTTTGAAATCCGCTGGCTACAGCATTCATTCTTCTTTTTCCAACTAACACTGAAGAAGCTAAAGAATATTTTTCTACGGTTAAAAAACCAGTTTTTATTCCATCAGCCCCTATATTTTTGTATAAAAGAGGATTCCTGTTTCCTTGAGTAATTGGATCGCCTCCGGTTCTATCCCATGTAAAGGAAGTATCTTTAAAATAAGTGTAGTATTCTGGATAATTATCAATCATGTATTTAGACATTATTAAAATATCTCTGACGGTCGAATAGTTATTAACGTCATTTATTCCTGAAGAGTTATTAAAATTAGTATTCATCAAACCTAATTCTTCGGCTTTTTCATTCATTAAAATAACAAAATCTTCTTCGGAACCTGAAAGTCCTTCAGCTAGTGCTACACAAGCATCATTTCCTGAAACTATAATAATTCCCTTAAGTAAATCTTCTACGCTGACTTGATCATTAAGCATTATAAACATTGATGAATAGCCACTTTGTGACATTCTCCAAGCTTTTTCTGAAATTGTTATCATTTCATCTAATGAAGTCTCACCTTTTTTTAATAAATCAAAAGCTACTATAGATGTCATTATTTTAGTCATAGAGGCAGGATAAATTTTTGCATCTGCATCTTGTTCAAATAAAATTTCACCCGAAAGATGATCTTGAAGTATTACATATCTTGCATTTATGTCTATTTGTGAAAATGATTTTTGAGATAATAGTGAAAAAATAAAGATTGAAAAAATTGTTTTAATAAATTTCATATTATTCACTATATATATCCAAATTTTCGAAGCCTAAATTATTTAAACTAATATAAACAGTTTTTAAAGCATTAAAATTTTTAAAAGGACCCGCAAATAGCCTATATTTTTTATCATTAATTTTTTTTATCGACATATTGTTTATTTTAGCATCTGCTTGCAATGTTTGCATTAAACTGTTTGCAGATTCTGCGTAGTAAAAATCTGATATGACTAATATAAAATTAACTTTTTTTTCTTTCTTTTTGTCAGGTTTAATTTCATTTTTTGTTAAAACATCCATTTCAATTTTATTTACAGGTGCTTTTTCAGCAACATTTTTTTCCTCTTCAAACATGGAGGATTCTTTAGCAACAAAAGTTTTATTTTTTTTAACCTCTAAAATTTCTACATACGGATTATTTATATCCAGTTCTAAAATGGATGCCATTTTCTTGCTTATTACGACGTTAAATATTTTGGGATAATTGGCCCTTTTATAAACAGAAGTTTCAATAGTTTTAGAATTAATAGGATTTATGATCTTAATAGGCGTGTTAGTTTTTAAAATACTATGCATAATTTTTAAATTATCATCATTATACTTTTTATTTACTACTTTTTGTTTATATAAATGATCTTCATAAATTAAAGCAAATCCTTTAGATGAAAAATATTTTTTTTCATCTTTTTGGTTTATTTTGGATGTTTTGTAATCAGCGCACGAATACAATAAAAGTACTAAAAAAATTAATATTATGTTTCTTGCTGAATTCATGTTTTTATCATATTTGCCAATGTACAAACACTAATACCGAATCTTAAGGATCTGTTCCATTTTAATATTTTCTCATAATTTGAAAAAACTAAAAAGGATGGAGAGTCTGGTTTCCCATCTGGTAAAATTAAGGCAGCTTTAAAATTATTATCAAACTCGCTACCATCAAATTTCACTACTCCTTTTTTTTTCCATTTTGAAACTTTAAGCCTATTTGAAATATTTCTCGCCGATGAATTTATATACTTCTTTTTAATTTTATCAGTTAATTTTACTCTATAAAAGCACGGCTCCCCTTTTTTCCAACCTATTTTATTTATATAGTTTGCTGCTGATGCTAGTGAATCTTCTAAAGATGTTTTTAGTTGAATTTTATTATCTCCATTATAATCGATTGCATATCTGTTAATTGTTGAAGGCATGAATTGAAAATTACCATAAGCTCCGGCCCATGAACCATACAATTTGCTCGGATCTATTAATTTTTTATCAATTAGTTTTAATAAAACTAAAAGTTGAGATGAAAAAAATTCACTTCTACGTTTATCAAAACTTAAAGTTGCTAATGAGGAAATAATATCCATCTTTCCAACATGTTTTCCAAAATTAGTTTCTATTCCCCATAAAGCTAGTAAAATCTCTTTTTCGACAGAAAATTTATTTTCAACTTCGATAAACAAATTATTGTTTTTTTTTAATAAAATTTTAGCTTTTTTAACTCTTGATGAGTTGGCTCTTTTATTTACATATGTAGTTGTATCTTCAAAAAATTCAGGTTGTTTTCTATCATATTTAATAACTTGATCTAAAAATTTTACATTTTTGAAAGCGACGTTGATGGTATCCTGTGAGATTCCATTTTTTAACGCAAATTTTTTGTAAGAGGATAACCAATCATCAAAACTCGATTCTGTTGAAGCTTTACAAATTGAACTGAAAAACAAGATAATAAATGTTAGTGCTATTAGTGAAGATTGAATCGACCTTGTAAAAGCTTTGATCAGTATATAATTTATTCTTAACTGCATGCTGGAAATGAATTAATCACAATAAATTTTTAAAATAAAGTTGTAATTTAAATTACTAAAATATATTAAGATCTTATCGCATAAAATGTGGATTAAACCTATACGAACTTATTTTTTTTTAAGTATGTATGATTAATTAAAATAACCAAAAATGAAAAAAATTTATATTCACATAGGATGTCATAAAACTGGTTCGACTAGTATACAACATTTCTTTTTTAAAAATAAAAATATTCTATTAAAAAACAATATATATATACCAAAACAAAAAAATCCTTTTGACTATACAATAAATCATTCTGATATAGCCATGGAATTATTAAAAGAGAATACAATTAAAAAAAAGTATATTAAAATTAATTACTTTAAGAATTTTTTAAATGAAATAAAAAAACAAAGGAAAGATATATTAATAACTAGCGAAAATTTTTCATTCTTAATTAAATATCCTAAAAAAATAAAAAAATTAGTTAAAGATTTAAAAAAAATAAAATATCAACCTATATTTATTTGTTATATACGAAATGATAATAGCTATGCTTTTTCACTTTATTCAGAACTGAGAAAAAATAAGCAAAAAATTGAATTGGATAATATCTTCAAATTTACAAATAAAATATTAAATAATGGGTACTATGAATCAACACATTCTGATTGGGGGTACTGGACATTTTATTTTGACTATAAAAAATTCATAAGAAAATGGAAAAATTACTCGAAGTGTAAAATTTTTGTGGTTGATTACTCAAAAAATTTAGAAAATATTTTTACTCCAATTATTCAATTGCTTAAAATCAATAAACAAAAAAATAAACTAAAATATCCTCCTATATATTTTAATAAAACTAATTATAAAACTTGGCATATTCATAAATTATTTTATCGAGTCTACTTTTATTTTTCTGGTAAAAAAATTTTTAAAAAATACAAATTTTAATTTCTTCTTATTACAAAAACATGAAATTGCCTTCAAACTGCTAAAAAACACCTTTTAAGAGTCAAAATTACATACTATAAAATTGTGGTTGTATAAGTTTCATAAAAAATATATTAAAGTTCAAACAGTACCTGTCTACAGGAGGGGTGGCTGAGCGGTTGAAAGCACTGGTCTTGAAAACCAGCAATGGGGCAACCCATTCGTGGGTTCGAATCCCACCCCCTCCGCCATATCACTATTTATAATTTAAACTTTTTAAACATTTTTGTAACTTTATTTTCAGGGATAAAAATTTTATTATCTTTTCTAAAGAAAAATTCTTTTAAAGTTTCATCATCCAGCAAAATTAATCTTTCCAGATCTTTAAGGTCTGAATATTTAAATGTATTTATATTTTTCTTTACAAAACTACCAAGCAACAAATCCATTTCTTTATTTCCTCTATGTGTAGATCTGTAGATAATTTGTCTTTTTAGTATTTCATTATTTTTCATAGTTAAATAAAAATTACTATATATTATAAATTAATGAATCAATTAAAAATTCAAGATTACTTGTTTCAAAATATATCTGCTTTAAATGGCGTAGGTTTAAAAACAAAAAAGTTGCTTAAAAGAAAAAATATAGAAAAAATATCTGATTTATTATGGAATCTACCTCAGGATTTTACAGACCGATCAAATTTACAAACATTAGATAAACTAGAAATAGGAAAAATTACTACAATAAAAGTCAAAGTCTTAAAACATTACTTTCCGCGTATAAGAAATTTACCTAATAAAGTAAGTTGTGAAGATAAAAGTGGTAAAATAGATATCGTTTTTTTTAATAGTAGAGAAGGATATATAAGAAAAATATTACCAATAAATTCCCATGTCGTTATCAGTGGAAAAATTAATTATTTTAAAAAAAAATATCAAATAACAAACCCAGCTTATGTTGTTCCTGCTATCAAAGAAGATTATGTAAATAAAATAATTCCAAGATATTCATTGACGGAAGGTTTAACGGAAAAAATCTACAGGAAAATTATAGAGCAGGTTTTAAAAAATATAGCAGATTTTAAAGAGTGGCATAGTAATGAAATATTGAAAAAAATTGGTAATGCAAGTTGGTCAGAATCAATTTTTCAAATACACGAAAGTAAGAAAACTGATATTAATTCAAAATATTATAGAAGATTAGCTTATGATGAAATTCTTGCAAATTTGTTAGTTTTATCTCAAGTAAGACAAAGAATAAAAAAATTAAAGAAAGATAGAAAAAACTTTGACAATAATTTAGCTAAAAAAATAATTGATAAGTTTGATTTTCAACTAACTAAAAGTCAAGTTAAGACAATTGATGAAATCAATAACGATTTAAAGTCTGATAGCAAAATGTTTAGACTGTTACAAGGTGATGTTGGTTCAGGCAAAACTATAGTTTCTCTAGTTGCGGCAGTAAATGTTATAAGTTCCAATAATCAAGTTGCTTTAATGGCACCAACAGAAATTCTAGCTAAACAACATTATAATTTAGCTAAAGAATTATTTAAGAATACTGGCATTAATATAGATTTTCTTGCTAGCAAAATCGATGCAAAAGAGAAAAAAAATATATTAAAAAAACTAACAAGTGGAAAAA
>CEUZ01004528.1_pt1 | contig 14796 bp, 12 predicted proteins | sample 361511 | NCBI WGS metagenome assembly CEUZ01 (sample SAMEA2622822, study PRJEB7988) | marine metagenome | biome: marine biome (ENVO:00000447); feature: surface water layer (ENVO:00002042); material: "saline water (ENVO:00002010), including plankton (ENVO:xxxxxxxx)" | depth 5 m
TCTTCGAGCGAGGATGACGCGAGCATATCGAGTCTTTCTTTTAGAATATCTGGTGGGATATTCATTCGAGAACTGGTATGACATAAAATCGTACTCAAGCACAATTCTGGGTAATCCAGTGCAATCGTCTGCGCAATAAACCCACCCATGGAAGTACCTAGAATATGCGCACGAGGAATTGAGAGAGCTTCAAGAAGACCCACGAGATCTTCCGCTAAAACGGAAACGGCATAAGAACCCGGAACGCTTGGTTTACTGGATTCACCGAAGCCACGGAGATCCACGGTTATCGTTCGGTAGAACCTAGAAAACGCAGGAACCTGTCTTCTCCAGAGTTTGTGGCTCATTCCTAAACCGTGGATGAGCAAAAGGGGCAAACCTTCACCAGTTTCTTCAAAATTTATCTCGTTTTTTCCAACAGTTAGTAACATTGCGTCCTCATCTAAGTGACTAGTAAAAGTTTCAAGGCAAGTCACCGAAGGGGAATCTCATCCCTTCCTTCTCTAATCTTGGCATTATTTCACGCTCCCAACCGTCCAGCATTTTTTCAGGTTCTAGAGCTGTCAAAAGAATTCCGTCAAGGCCTGACTCCGATAACAAAATTAATTTCTCTAGTACAGAATCGGGTGTTCCCACAAGAGGAAAACCTCCACCAGCTGCCCACGCGCCTTCGATATGAATCCGCTGCGCGGGCCTAAGTTCCGAAAGGTTCTCTCCCAATTCCCGAATCCATGCTTTAACCCATCGATCGTCAGCAAAGTCTTGCGAGTAATATTTTAAGTATCGTTCAGCTTCGTCTTGAGTGTCTCGAATAACGACATAACCATGTGTCCAGACCTGTATATCTCGATTATATATGTCACGTGCTCGGTTTTTATAGCTTCCGATTGTCACCTTCCAATCCTTTTGAGTTCCCCGGATGTGAGTAAAAGCTATATCCGCTGATTTCGCCGCAAAATCGCTTCCACGTTCCGAAACGCCTGCGTTGATAATTGGAGGAAAAGGGTCCTGTAACGGCTTTGGAACACTTACGCCTCCAAGCACCTTGTAAAACGTCCCCGAATGATCAAATTCTTCGTGCTTAGTCCAAAAACTGTGAAGGATATCAAAAAATTCTTCTAGTCGATCGTAACGGATTTCAGGAGACTCGACAGTTTTGCCAAACATATCAAAAATAATTTGACTAGCCCCGGCAACCAGATTTAAGGCAGCTCGACCTCCTGTAACGTGATCGATAGTCGTCGTTGCCTTTGCTACAAAAGCTGGACTCGACAGCGGTACATGAACAGTCGCGACAATAGTCGAATGCTTTGTGAGGGCCCCAATAGCAGACGCCCAAGTGAAGGGCTCTAGGTCCATATGCGAGCAGTGTTCTGGACTCTTTTGAACCGGACCTCGATAACTTGCCAAGGACACCACGGCTTCGAAACCCATCGAATCGGCCCTACGCACGACTTCAAGAGAACGATCCCAGGTTGGATAATATCTCTCAGGCGCCCGCGACATCTGGGGGACTGTCGCGTTGTGACAAAAAAGTCCCAGCTTTAGCCGATTAGAACTGAAAATAGCATTACGTTTTTCGCGCACTTTAAATCACGTCCCGTTGCTAATTCTCAAAAATGACTGACAACCTAGACTAACTCTTTCTCTTTGGTGATAGAAGAAATTTATGATCTAGACTCTGTCCATGAAGTTCCTACTGCTTTTCCTTTTCTGGATGTGTCTATTTCTCGGAGCCGGTCCAGGGGTAGTTTTAGTAAATCAGGCCGATTCATGGTTTGGCTGGCCTCGGGTGTATGTCTGGAGCATTCTTTGGTGGTTGATCCAAATCGCGATTCTCCTTACGTTAAACCGCACTTCCTGGAAAAAATTGATCGGATCCGATGCCGATCGATAATAACCTTTCAGTAAGTGTCCTCGGACTTTACCTCCTTGCTTTAGTCGTTTTGGGATGGATCGGATACCGAAGGGGCGCAAACGACGAAGAAGACTACTTCCTGGCCGGTCGAACACAAAACTGGTGGGTTACTTCTATTTCTATCATGGCGACTTTCTTCAGTGCATTCGCTTTGTTGGGAGCACCTGGCATGGTCTACCGCGAAGGGGTGGCATTCGCACTATTTAGCCTAAACCTTCCCATCGCTGGGCTAGCGATTTACGCCTTAGGTTCGAGAATCTGGAGGATTGGGAAGACCTTCGGTTATATCACTCCGGCCGATCTCATATGTGGCTACTACGGAGGCCAGAAAACACTCCGACTTTTAGTATCCCTAACTGCATTCCTTTGGGTCATTCCTTACATCATGATGCAGTTTCAAGCAGGAGGCTTGGTCTGGTCGCGACTTTTCCCTGGAATGTATGCCTTTGAGCAAGGAACGATTCTTCTTGCTGCCATCACTGCTATTTACGTACTGGTTGGCGGGATGCGAAGCATAGCTTGGTCGGATGTTCTCCAAGGTCTTCTCCTCATGGGCGGAATGCTTCTAGGCGGTATCGCAATTTTAACCTTAACTGGAGGTCCCGCTAATTTTGGTCGAAAGCTAATGGAGCTACCGGCATCATCGTTAACGCTCCCTGGGAACAGCGGCGCTTGGCACTGGTCAAAAATGATGACTGTCGTTCTCTTCGCCGCCCTAGCCGGAATACTGCAACCCGCGCAATGGATGCGACTCTATTCTTCAAGAAATCGGGAAGCGTTACGTAAAAGTGCTTTGTGTTTTGCTATATGCTTGCCTCCTTGTTTTCTGTTGGGGACGATGCTCGTTGGCTTAGGAGGCCAAGTTCTTTATCCGCTAGAATGGACTGAAAGCGGTCACTTTCAAGCATCTGCAGCGGTAGGCAGTTACGATGAAATCTTCGTTGTGATTTTGCGTGACGTGCTCCCAAGCGTGCTCGGAAGTTTTGGAATCCTTTTAGGCGCTATAACTCTAGTCGCGATCATGGCTGCATCTATGAGTACAGCCGACAGCAGTTTGCACGCTCTGTCTGCAGTTACAGTCAGAGATATTTACAAAAGCATTTTTCGCCCAGAATCGGGCGAACGAGAAAGTATTAACGTAGGAAGGTTCGTTATAGTATTGGCTAGCGGACTCGCGGTATTTTTAGTTCTTCGCGGCAAACATCTAGAAAGAGTGGGAGACACTTCGGAAATTCTCCAGATGCTTGTAGCACTTGGTCTCGTTGCCGTTGCATTCACTTCCCAACTTCTCCCCATGACAGTAGATATCTTGTTTATCCGAAGAGGCACCTCTCTCGGCGCAATTGTGGGACTAACCCTGGGCCTTGCGGGTGCGTTCGCCTTCGGGCCCTTGCTAGGTTCCTTGGCCACAGCATCGGAACCTTGGGATAGATGGAACCTAATTCAATCTCTACTAAAAAATATCGAGATTTTAAAAACGGCTATACCTATTGATGCGAGTGCCTGGGGGCTTCTTTTTAACACCCTAGGCTTTACAGGTGTATCCTATTTCTCAAAACCGGTTCCTGAAGAAACCCGCAACGCTTTTTCTGACCTTGTCAATTGAGATAGAGAAGGCTCTCATCTTACTTGCGAAGCCCCATATTCTTTAAGATCGGAATGATCTCATCTTCCATGTGATGAAGGCCTCCGAGTGGATCAAAAAAGCAAATAAGGATGCTCTCTATCCCTGCATCGCTCAGTTCACGTATTCGCTCTGCAACACTCTCGTAGCTCCCCACGATTTGCCATGCACCAATGCCCAAAGCAATACGCATAAACATTTCTTTCCCTACCCCGGACCACGGGTCATCCCCTAAAGTGAAATCTTCGGAGACAAAATCTCCCCTGAAAGAAGACCTTTTAAGGGAATCAACAAAGTTCCGAACCGCCACTTTATCTACTTCGTCTTCGAGCCACTGCTTCGTCGCTTCGGCCCTTGCGTCAGTACTATCTTCGATCACATATACCATTGTCGCCGCACGGACCTTCCGTTTGTACTTCGCGGCAAGACGATGCACCTCACTCACGCGATCCTTATACCCTTGGAGAGTAGGAGCGATCACAAAGGCCCAGTCTGCTTGACGACAGGCAAAATCAATCCCAACATCCGAATTACCAGCGCTCATAATCACTGGCCGCGGAGACCTCAAAGGCTTCGGACTAACAATGCCTCCGTAGCTCTGATAAAATTCTCCCTCAAACTCAATCCTCTCATCTTCGGTCCAAAGATATTTGAGTAGCGTCGTAAACTCGTCAGCCATATCATAAGCCTGGTCGTGAGGAATCGGCTCCTTCATCCCAAAAGCTGCTTGCTCTCGTGCAGAGTAGCCCGAGACAATGTTTAAGCCCCATCGACCTTTCGAAATAAAGTCAATCGTCGCGCCAAACTTTGCAAAATGAAGCGGATGAAACTTGTACGTCACATGGGCGGTGGAAAACAAACCGAGATTGTCTGTAATCGGAGCCAAAGCAGCCGCGGAGGAGAGAAAATCAATGTTACTATCATTGTAACTTGTCTCTCCGCCCTGTCCTACCCAGCGCGCAAAAGGGACTTGATAATCGAAGCCGACTTTTTCGGAAAGCTGAACGAGGCGCACCGCGGAATCCCAATGCCAAAAATCCTGATAACGTGACGGGTTCTTGAGCACTCCCTTAGAGGCCGTCATTCCTCCTTTAATATTCCAGGCGAAAAAACCTAACTCCATTACATCGCCAGTTCGCGTCTCCGGCTGTCCGCCGGGATCGAATGGTCCCCGTAGCACCGCTGCTTTTTTAAAACCAGCCACTATGAATTCCTTTCAGCGCTCATAGCCGAGCGTGTTTTAAGTGTCTGTTCCTCATCAATATCAAAAGTCTCAGGCTCAAGAACAACTCCATAATCGTGCCTCGCGGATTCGCGCGATACATATCCCTGACGGACGTCTTCTCTCACTTTTTCAACCGGTCGATCGAGCGGATTTCCGAATCCTCCACCGCCACCGGAATAAAGTACGTAGGCATCGCCTTCAACTAGTTCTTCATCTAAAACTTTTCCTGTGGGATACCGCTCTAAGGTCCCTCCTTGCCTTCTGATTTCTAACTTATTTGCAGACCCCGCCAAGCCTTCAAAAAGTCCCCACGGAGCATCCTGAGTTCGCTCGATTTGTGCATTTAATTTGTTCGGGGCCAAGACCTCGCGCTCCTGGATTACCCCCAAGCCACCCCGATGTGCGCCAGCTCCACCAGAATCCCGGCGCAACGCATGGCGCACAATCTTATGAGGAAACTTGGCCTCCGTAGCTTCTATAGGAGCGTTATGGGTATCTCCATCGTTAATGCAGATCGTTGAATTCATTCCATCTTCATTCCACTTGGCTCCCCACCCTCCACCAATGAGGCCCCCGGCGCAACGGTAGAAAGATCCTGTTTCCGGGTGTATACCGTTCATATCGACCACAGCCAGATCCGCGTGATGACCCGCCGGTACACGTTTCGGGATCGCGGGAGCAAGTGCTTTAAAAATGGTGTCAACGACTGTCATCGGTATGGTCATCCACCAACGCATAGCTGCCGGTTTAACGGCGCTAACCACTCGTTTGTCAGGTAATAGAACTTTTAATGGCTCATACGTCCCATCGTTAATTGGCCTGCCGATGGGATCTATCAAACAAGTGAAGGCTACCTGAGCCGCAGAAAGACCTGCGGTTCTCCCTGAATTATAGAAGCCTTCAACTTGTGGAGAGATGCCACTCATGTCCACGGTCATCTCATCTCCATCTACAGTCACACCAACATGGATTGGTATCGGTTCATCAACCACTCCATCGCCATCCATGAAACATTCCGCTTCGTAAAATCCGTCAGGTATTTCTATAACCGCGGCACGCGCTCGCTCCGCACTACGTTCCATTATAAAGCTCATTGAACCACTAATTTTTTCACGGCCATAGCGTTCAAGAAGGCTATTAAATCTCTTCTCTCCAGTTCTTACCGCTGCGATCTGTGCTCGAAGATCACCCATTGCTAAATCAGGATTACGAACATTTTGGCGAATGATTTTTATCAAAGTCTCATCCTGTTTACCTTGATCAAATAACTTCAGAACAGGAACCTGAAGTCCTTCGGAGAAAATGTCTCTCGTAATTCCGTTAAGTTGCCCACCGATGTCCATCCAATGGGCCATGGTTGCGGTAAACCCGACCACTTCATTCTCCTCGAATAATGGAAGCGTGAGAACAATGTGATTCAGGTGACTGCCTGTCGTATAGGCATCATTAGTTATGTAAATGTCACCTGGCTTCATCTCTTCGTGAGGGATTTCTGAAATTGTAGTTTTGATCGTTTCGCTCATTCCACGGATAAACATCGGGAGTCCTAGACCAATAGAAACTGTCTGTCCCTCTCTATCAAATAGACCTACTGTAAAATCAAGTGCCTCGTAAATAATCATGTTATACGCGGTACGCATCAAATTTATTTTCATCTCTTCTGTTACCGAGATGAATCCATGCCGTAAGATTTCTGCATCGACAGCATTCACTTTGAACCGTTGGTTAGACATTTAAACCCCCGAGACTGTAATCATGAGATGTCCATTTGGGTGGACTAAACAATCATCATTTTCAAAGAGAACCGTCGAAGTCGTCGTTTCACTTATTACACACGGTCCATTCACAAGGTCTTCAGGACAAAGGTCGTTGCGATCAAAAAAGGGAACTTCCTGGGTGAATCCGTCCCTGAAGTAAACATCACCATAAGATTTCGGTGACAACGGATTACTTCGTTTGGGTAGAGGTGAAAACTCTGGCTTGCGGGAAGCTTTTGTAGAAACGACCCTGAGTGTCACAATTTCCGCGGGTTCTTCCTCAGCGCTATGAGAATAGATCTGCTCATGAACAGAATCGAAAGTACTTTTAACTGTATCTACGCTCGAATTCTCAATATGCTCAAAAGCGACAGGTACTGTCACCGCATGTTCTTGTCCCACGTATCGCATGTCAGCAAAGAATTCCACACTATCAACCTCGCTTTCCACGCAGCCAATTCGTCCGGCTGACTCGATAATCATCTCCTTAAACGCATCTTTTACTACTGGAAATGAGTCGACAACCAAAGGCAAAATCCGTGTCAACGACGAGTAGCCTTTTGGATCAGCAAATAGCATCCCGTAAGCACTAAAGACCCCTGAGTTAGGAGGAATCAGTACTGATCCCATACCTAACTCTCGCGCAAGCTGCGTTGCGTGAAGTGGCCCGGCTCCTCCATAAGCGACTAACGAGAACTCAGCAGGATTGAGGCCTCGTTCAACGGTTACGGCACTAATCGCATAGGCCATCGAGGTATTAGCCACTCGGACTATGCCTTCCGCCGCCTCCTCCACACTAATACCTAATGGCATAGCCACGTCGCTAGATATAGCTTTTTGCGCAGCTTCAAGATTAAGTTCAAGTCCTCCGGCTAACGGCAGATGGTGAGAGAGACGACCGAGTACTACATTCGCGTCTGTAACCGTTGCTCTTATTCCGCCGAGACCATATGCGGCGGGGCCCGGTGAGGCTCCTGCACTTCTAGGCCCAACCCTGAGTTCTCCTAAATCTGTTGCGAAAGCAACACTTCCTCCTCCTGTCCCAACTTCATGAATATCCATGACGGCAGAAAGAATGGGGTGTCCAGTTCCATAAGAACCAGCGAAATACTGGTGCGCGATCCTCGGCACTCCATCTTCGATGACCCCTGCCTTGGCGGTGGTTCCTCCCATATCAAACGCCACTCCTGACTTAAGCCCAGCATCTTTCAAAACGGCTTGAGAGCCAATCACACCGCCCGCAGGACCAGATTCGACCAATGAGATGCAATTTCGCCGAGCTTCTTCAGAGCCAACCAATCCCCCATTCGACTGCATCAGATAAAAATGGCCTTTGAAGTTTTGATCGTCTAGTTGAGAATCCAGGTTGCCCACGTATTCGGTAACTCGAGGACCTACGTAGGCATTAGACGCTACAGTGGAAGTCCTTTCAAATTCACGATATTCCCTCGTCAACTCGTGAGACGCCGTTACAAAACAATTCGGGAGTCGTCGAGTTAGAATTGAAGAAAGCTGCTGCTCATGTTGTGGATCCACATAAGAGTGGAGCAAGAGGATAGCTACCGATTCGACTTCCTCAGCGTTTAAGCATTTCACCACTTCTTCAACGGATTCTAAATCGAGCGGCTCAAGTTCTCCCTCTGGCAAAACTCTCTCTGTCACTTCAAAGCGCAGGGATCTTGGAACTAAAGGTTGATGTTTCTTAAAGAACAAATTGAAGGAATCCGGTCGATTGATCCGTCCGATCTCATACACATCGCGAAATCCCTCAGTAGTTACAAGAGCGGTCCGCGCTCCCGTTCTCTCCAACAGCGTGTTGATCACGACTGTCGTGCCATGAACTAAAGTTTCAATCTTATCGAGACTCACCCCAGTCTTTTGAATTCCATCGAGAACAGCTCGTTCAAGTTCAGAAGAGCTGAGAACTTTAGCAAGACGGATTTGACTCGTCTTAGGATCAAAAACAATGACATCTGTAAACGTTCCCCCTATGTCGGTACCCGCTCTAATCACGATAACTTCCCCGCGCTCCACCTGGATTTTCCCTTGGACCGTAGTACCCAAAACCGAAGCCCGGCTCCGAGTCAAATCTCACACCCTGACAGGATGTTGCGAATTTTCGGTAAAGATCGATCAGTTCGTCTTCAGCTCTATAGTCAAAAGGATCTTGCAAAATCTTTTCAATTGAATCGCTGTTGCCTACCAAATTGTCCTTTTGCCAGCGAACGGTTTCTCGAAGAGAAACCACGGGATCAAACAAATCTCGATAATTTAATCGTTCTCTAATCTTTGAAGTGTCCGACAAACGATGGCTTGGAGAATGATGCTGCAACAACGGATAACCTGGACGGGCCAGTTCGTGTGGAAAACTCAGGATTTCCCATTCGTGACCCAGCTCCTCCGCAACTACCTGCGCAGTCATATAGACATCCAGTTGCCTATCGTCACCAACATTAAAGATTTCCCCCCGACTTGAATCAGCATGGTCCAAACAAAGAAGCACCGAATGGGCTGCATTTCCAGCAAATGCCGAAGTCGTAATCGATAGCCCGCCATCTGCCAAAATCAGGTGCCTACGTCCGTCCAGGGCTCGTCTTACTAATGACCATTCCATAGGAAGAATTTGATTTGGACCGTATATGTACGGATACCGAAGATGAGTAGCGGTGGGGTGGTACTGAAATACTGTCTCTTCCGTCTCGCATATTTTTCGAATTTTTATCGCGGCCTCAACACCAGCCAACCGTGAATTTTCGCGCGCGGGAACACGAACCCCTCGAGGCCAAACATCCTGTTCAGGATCACTGAACCCGGCATACACAGGCACACCTCCAATAGAAATGAGATGGTCAGTACGGCCCTCCAGAATCTTGGAAATTGACCGGAGTCTCCCATACATGGCAAATACGACATCGTACTCCTGCCCTGAAATGGCCTCCTTAAATGAGTCTTCATCAAAAGCATTTGCGTGTATATGCGGTACGACAGACAAGTCCGGAAGGGTATCCAGCTCGTGCTTTCCCGAATGTAAAATTGTGACGTCGTGGCCACGGGAGACTAAACCATTGACTATTGCAGGCCCTGTTGGTCCGGTTCCACCGATTACTAAAATTTTCACTCTCTTACGATCTCCTTCGTTAAAACTCATCGAAGTCCGTGGCCGGCACAATAGTTCAAAGGTGGCGATTTGGTATCAAATATACTTAAAGTGACCCCGTTATCCCCACGGGACCCAGAGGGTTCACACAAGAAATACTTGTCGTATTCTTCGTTTGTAAGGGGGAAACAAATGCAGAGAAGACAGTTTCTGATCAGCATTTTTGCAGCCGCGCTTCCGACCACGATCATCTTCGATTCGGCACTCGGGAAAGCCCAAGAGAACAGTTTCCCCCTTGGGAAAACGCGTGAAGAGTGGCTGGCTCTCCTGGGTGATACCTCTTTCTCAGTGCTTTTCGAAGAAGCCACAGAACGAGCTTTTTCCAGCCCCCTAAACGGCGAAGCTCGCGACGGTACGTTCATTTGCAAGGCTTGTAAAACTCCCCTGTTTTCGTCCTCTACGAAATATGAGAGCGGAACGGGCTGGCCTAGCTTCACTGACCCAATCGTCGGCAGTGTAAAAACCAAAGTAGACCGAACATTGTGGATGGTCCGTACTGAATACCACTGTACCCGCTGCGGTGGCCACCAAGGTCACGTATTCGACGACGGCCCAAAACCCTCGGGAAGACGTTGGTGCAATAACGGTGCAGCGCTCCAGTTTGTGCCCCAGGGTGCACCCATGCCAGAGGTAGGCGAATGAATAACCGCTCGAAGTCCATCCTTTTCATTGTAGTCTCAGCCGCGATAGTGACCATCGGTACTCTTTCTCATTCCGCGGAAAACACCGCCAAGGCGACTTTTGGAGGAGGCTGCTTCTGGTGTATGGAACCTCCTTTCGACAAATTAACCGGTGTGATCTCTACTATTTCCGGTTACTCAGGTGGTATCGAGACCTCGCCTACCTACGATCAGGTTTCGTCAGGAAAAACGGGGCATACCGAAGTGGTGCAAGTGGAATACGATCCTCAAGAAATTCACTTCGAGGAGTTATTGGAAATTTTTTGGAAAAACATCGATCCGTTTACTGCGGACCAACAATTTTGCGACCGAGGGAGTCAATACCGCAGCGCAATTTACGCTCATGACTCCACTCAGCTGGAAATCGCGGTCAAATCGCGAGAAAAGTTAGAGGCATCCGACCATTTCAACATGCCAATCGTTACAGAAATCGAGCCCTTAAAAGATTTTTACCCGGCCGAAGACTACCACCAAGACTACTACCTTAAGAACCCTATTCGCTATCGATATTACAGGGCGAGATGTGGTCGAGACACGAGGCTGCGTCAAATCTGGGATTCCTTTTTACCTTGAGAATAAAATCATGGGGTCCATTTTTTAAACTCTCTTCTTCGAATCGCTTGCATCCAAGCCACCGCCAGCCCTAGACTGACAATCTTGCAAAATCAAAATCTGTCAAACTTGAACTTTCGCGCGCTGGTCATTTTGGGGGTAATCTCATTCGCCCTTTATCTCGCCGCTGAGCGCGGCTTACTAGGGTTAGCTCTCGCTTCAGATCGAAGTTACATCTCCTACATCATCGTATCGGTTTACGTGATAGCAAGCTTGCATTGGTTATGGGTCGCTCACATTCTTAGCAGAGAGAGAGGACAGTTCGCGCTCCTCGAACACATCGTTCAGTCGGCAGACGCGGATTTTGACAATTTGTCGGAGGGTGCTATCGGGAGGTTAATCCAAAATTGCAAAGAGCAAGCCCCTGGAGGGGACACCGGCATTTTGGTATCCGCCTTCGGCGACGAGCTCTCCAACCGTCACGCTCTCGGGCATTTTATTTCGGATGCCCTACTAAAACTCGGACTCTTAGGCACAATAGTAGGTTTCATTTTGATGCTCTTACCCATAGGAGAACTCAAGGGCTTTGAAGCTTCGGGAATGCAACAGCTATTAAGTCAGATGAGTGGTGGGATGGGAGTCGCGTTGTACACGACATTGGCAGGTCTTGTAACCAGTACCTTATTGAAATTTCAGTACCACGTACTTGACGCCTCGGTAGCCGACTTAGTAACGCGTGTGTCTGTAACCGCCGACCTGCACCTAACTAAAGATGCGTCATAGAGTCTTTGAGAAGCCCGATACGCAGGATCCGTTCACAGACTTACTGTTCAACGCCCTTTTAAGTTTTGCCCTCCTCTTCGTGATGGCATTCTTGTCGATACAAGAGCCAGCAGAAGCCGGTCAGGTCGAAACAAACGCCGAAGTTTTAATCACTGTACAATGGCCGGATGGCCATCCCGATGACATAGACACTCTCGTCGAAGATCCTCGAGGAAACCTCTTATGGTACCGGAATCGAGATACGGGAATCATGCACCTTGACCGAGACGATCGCGGAAATTTTGCGGATCAAATTTCCTTATCTGGCGCCAACTACGAAACACTGATTAATCAGGAAACGGCGACCATTCGCATTCTTGCTCCTGGTGAGTATGTGGTAAACGTTTTTCATTTCCAATCAAACCGACTTACCCCAGTCCCCGTTACCGTTAAAGTCGAAAAATTAAATCCATCGGTAACGCTCGTGTCTTACGACACTCTCTTATTGACCGGAATGGGCGACGAAAAAACCGCTATTCGATTTGAAGTAGACGCCAAAGGGAAAATCCTAGATACAAGTAAACTACCCAAACCATTGTTGAGTACGGCAGTTCGAGTCAAATGACGGGAACCATTTTAATTCTTACCTGCTCGTATGTCGCTGTGGCCGCTCTACTCCTCAATCTAAATCTTTCCTCTTCTCATTCTCGACTCATCAAATTCAGTTCAATTATTCTGGTTACATGTCTTTATGCGGGTGCATGGCATGGGTCATTAAATTTACTCGGGTGGCCTAGTAAAGAGAAACTTCCTGAAGCCTTCCGTGTCCACTGGATCTTTCTTGACGAACCAAACAAACACTCTGAAGAAGAGGGCGGAATCTATTTTTGGATTAGACACCTCGACCAGGATAATTTTCCGATCGGGGATTTGCGTTCTTTCAAGATGCCTTGGGACAGAAAAATGGCAGAATATGCGCAAACGGCACTTGAAGAAATTGAAGGAGGCACGCCTATCAATGGTTTTGCCGCACGGAGTGAGGGTACTGACGAGCGCGAAGGTGCAAGGGGGACAGGTACGCCCGATGCGGACGGACCTATGCTTACCAACCCTGAAGGCGAAGAACTCGCATTCGAGTTTAGACGAGCCCTCTCGCCACAACTTCCACCAAAAGGACTGCCTGACCTGTAAGAACTAAGAAAAATCGAGGCTCCTCCGCATAAACCTCGAGTATTACTGCACGTGACTCTCTCTCCTCTTTTTAGAAAGACAATCTATACGCGAAATAATAGAATGAAAACAAGACCGAAAGACCGATTCCCAAAGATGCGTAAGCCCGCATAGCAGTACTCGGTCGGTGTTCCACTGGCATGCTTTTTGACGTCACGAGCCGGAGGTTCAGCATCGCCAATACTGGAGCGGTCAGGAACGCAACTATGGTTGCTGCATCGATGATAATCGTAAAGCTTCCGACAAACACGGCATTACCAAAAATCGAAAACACGCCCAGACCTAAAAGGCTTGCAACAAATATCGTATCTTTACCCTCTTTTCCATTTAAATCCGACCCTCTCAGGGAAGAGACTGTTGCAGAGATCGTTCGGGGTACTGCGTCCATAACGGCTAAAATCGTTGAGAGCATCGTTGTTAAAACGGCAACAATCACCAAGGGTCTTGCCCAACCTCCTAGCGTCATCGAATACATCTCCACTAATTGAGTTGAAAATACACTTCCTTTGTTACTCAAAGGTATCGCTGCCCCATACATCACAGCGGCTCCGAGAGCTAGAAAACAAAGCGCGAGAAAACCAGAACCAAAATAACCGATCATTAGATCTAAGCGTGCTTCAGATACCGATGGAACCCGATCGGATTCGCGATATTTCGCAACGGCCCAAAGAGAATACCAGGCGGAAACTTCAATGGGGGCGGGCATCCATCCCACGAGCGCTAGAAGAAAAGCGAGTGGAACTATCAGGTTTCCCTCCATCATCGGTACCATTCGTATCGTTTGAATATTAATCAGAGGAGTAGACGCTAACGTTGCAGCAACCGTCGAAACAGCAAGAACAACTAGAACTGACTTCATCGTTTTATCAAGAAGTCGATATCCTCCAAAATAAATTAAAGCGACGACAGCAGAGGACAGACCGACTACCCAGGCCATTAAATTTTCGCTTCCTCCAAAAACGAAAGCAAAAAGAATCGCGGTAAAGCGAATCAAAGCAACTCCAGCAAAACCACCTGTTAAAAGAGTCGCCGATAGAAATAACAATAAAGCCCATATCCCTATTTCTCGATAACCGTGAACCAGGTCTTTTCCTGTTGCCGATGAATATCGTGAGCCAAACTCAAAAAAGGGGAATTTTAGGAGTAGTGCAAGAAGGACAACACCCAGCAAGCCAAGGCCAGCCATTGCGCCAGCTCTTGTAGCTTGAACCAGATGTGAGGTTCCAATTGAGGCTCCAGCGTAAATCAGTCCGGGCCCAAGGACAGTCCCCACAAATTGCCACTTGTTCAGCTTGCGAGGACCGTCCATGGAAATTTATGATTAAAGGCTCAGCTTGCTCAAGAAGCCCCGCAATTCGTCGTTGAAATCAGACGGTCTCTCTAATTGATAGAAGTGACCAACATTCTCCACGATTCTTAATTCCGCATTCGGAATATTGTCAGACAAAAACTGATTTGCCTCTACCGTAGTAGCTTGATCCTCAACTCCTGCAATTACGAGAGTCGGCCTCGCTATATTGCCAATCGTCGACGTGATATTCCAATTGAAGACGCCACTAGGATCACTCGAAGAACCGACGAAGACATCTTCTGTAAAATTATCGTCCGTCATGTAGTAACCGCGCAACAGATCCATCAATTCAGGCTTATCTTTCTTGCTCTTCTCGGAGAGAGTACCTTCGAGTAGCCCCGCAAAAGCCGCCCGCCAATCCTGCTGAAATGCTTCTCCAGCTTCGGGTGGCATCCCTGCTGCCAAATTGGTTGCACTGCTTAGGATGAGGTTACCGATAACTCTCTCAGGAGCATCAAGATTAACCTGCATCGCAATCATCCCGCCAATTGAGTTACCGACTAAAACTGCCTTATCTATTCCCGCGTCATCCATAATGGC
>CEUZ01060515.1_pt1 | contig 14793 bp, 12 predicted proteins | sample 361511 | NCBI WGS metagenome assembly CEUZ01 (sample SAMEA2622822, study PRJEB7988) | marine metagenome | biome: marine biome (ENVO:00000447); feature: surface water layer (ENVO:00002042); material: "saline water (ENVO:00002010), including plankton (ENVO:xxxxxxxx)" | depth 5 m
CAGGAAAAAAACCAAATCCTTTTTTTCCTATTACACAACCATCTAGTATATGGACATTATTTTTAATTAATGAATTTCTTAAAATTACATTTGAACCAATCGAACAATTATTTCCAATATTCACATTTTTTTCTACAATTGTATTGTGCCCGATTGAACAGTTGGTGCCAATTTTTACATTTTCACCAATCAGGACATTTCTTCCAAATTTAACTTTTCCATTAAATTCTGTTTTATTAATATCCTCTACTGTGCTATCAAAATTATCAGTTATTGAGTCTGGATAGAAAACTTCAGTAATCTTAGCTGTAAGCAATAAAACATTGTCAGAAACTATTGGTTTGCAGTTTTTGGCTAAATTAGATTTTAGATTTTCTGTTGTAAGACAAAAAGATGCTTTGGTATTTTTTGCTAAATCACTATATTTTTTAGAGTGAAAAAAAGTAATATCCCCATTTTTAGATGAGGCAAGATCATTAATGTCATTAATTTTTTCATCAGAAAAATTATGATTATTTTTAAAATTAATTGATTTAAGTATATAATTAATTTTGTAAGGTCCTGTATTTTTAAAAAAAGGGTTAATCATTAATAAGTTAAATACCAAAACTTATTTCAAATGCTTATCAAGATTTATTGCTAATTATTTCCTATCAACAATAGTGGCTGACCATTGAGCGTCTGCCATTTTTTTTCCATCAACAAACGCTTCTCCTTTGTATTTCCATACTCTCCCATGTGATCTTATAGCTTCAATATTTAATTCAAGTTTACAATCAGGTATTACAGGATTTCTGAATCTAGCTTTTTCAACACTCATTAAAAAAACAAGTTTATTTTCATATTCCTTTTTATCAATGCCTGCAGCTGTTAAAGCTGCAGCCGCTTGACCAAAAGCTTCGACTATTAAAACTCCTGGCATAACAGGTTCTCCAGGGAAATGACCTTGAACAAAAAAACTATCTTTTCTGACATTTACAATGGCCGTTGCTGAAAACAACTTTTTTATATTAATCAATTCATCAATTAAAAGCATGGGATCTCTATGAGGTAATAGATTAATTATTTCTTGTTTATTTAGTTTGTCAGTCATTATTCAATTTCAAAACCTTTAATTTTTTTATTTACAATAATCAATATATCTTTTGTAACATCTAAATTAGATTTTCCAATTATTATCTGCTTAGATGATAAAATTAAATCTATTTTATTTTGTTCAGCAAATTCACTTAGTATTTTATTTATTTCTTTTAGAAAAGAATCTAAAACTTTATCTCTATTTAACTTTAGATCATTTAATTTTTTATTATTGGATTCGTTAAATATATTAACTTCTTGCCTCAATTGATTTACTTTATTTATATATTCACTTTCTTGTAAAATATTTTTTTGAGAAATAATTTTTTTTTCTTTTTCTTTTATTTTTTGTTCTTCAATTTTAAAACTTTCTAATAACTTTTCATTTTTTTTTGCAAAATTTGATATTATTTTTTTTCCAGCTTCAGATGTATTAACAATTGTATCTAAATTGGCGTAAGCAATACTTTGTGCATGGCATGATGATGCTAGTAAAATGAATAATAATATTAATCTATAAAATTTTGAATTTATCACTAAAATGTCGTACCGATATTAAATCTAATATTTTCTGTGACATCAGTTGATGCTTTTGATAATGGAATAGCATAAGATAAACTTAATGGACCAATCGGTGTAAACCAATCTAGAGCAATACCTGTGGATGTTCTAATTTTTGAATTTTCATCTATAGAAGAATCATAGTCAACACCCCATACATTTGCTGCATCAATAAAATAACTAATATCTAGATTTTGCAAATCAGCAAATAAGTCTGGCAATGTAGAAGCAAAATTTATAGATGATCCATAATTACCACCAATATAATCACTTCCATCTTTTGGTCCAATTTTTCCTGGTTCAAATCCTCTTAATTTTCTCTGAGGCACATATATTCTTTTTGTAATTCTTGAGTCATCATTTGATAAAGAAGTAGATGTGGCTCCATAAATTGAAAGCGAAAACAACAAATTATTTTTAGTTTCATAATATGTTGTGTAATCAACATTATTAACTAACGTATAATCTTCAGAATAAAGAGGTAGCTCTTGAGAAAAAGAAAATTTATAACCATCAGTAGGGTTAAAATTTTGATTAAGTTTATTCATAACTACATCGTAATCAAAAATTAAATCTAAGTATGTACCTTGTTGTTTCTTTTTTGCACTAGAAGCTTTAGAATTAGTTGTTATATCTTCATAGTTATTTTTTATAGTTGGTGAGAAGAAAACATCCTTATATTGCTCATATGTAGTACCAAAACTAAAGCCTGTTTTTTCAGTTTTATAGCCAAAATTAGTTAAATAATCTACTTCAGATCGCTCAAATGAACGATTAAATGAGCGATTTGAGTTTTTGTAATTAGGTTCTCTTAGAAATAATTTCCCCGTTAATGCTTCTTCAGAAATTGAAACATCTGACCCTAATTTAATACCCTCGCCTAAATAGTTATTTTCAGTTATACCAAAGCTTAATGAAGATCCATTGGTACCTGTTCCAGCAGCAGCGAATACTTCTCCGGTTGGCTTTTCTTCAACATTAATATTTACAATTTTGCTCTGTTTGTTTTCTGATGGTTCTACATTATAATTAACTGACTTAAAAACTCTTAAAGATTTAATATTATTAATTGACTTGTTTAATAATATTTCATTAAAAGCATCACCTTCATCTGACAAAAGTTGATTTCTTAAAACTCTTTCTGACGTAATATTATTTCCAAATATATTGATTTTTTCTACATAAAATTTTTCATTTTCTTTTAAATTTATAGATAAGTTAATTTTATTTTGACCGACAATTATTTCATCATAGGTAACATTTAAAAATTCATAATTATTGTTCAGAGCGATTTCATCAATTTCATCTAAAATGTCCTCAATTCTATTTAATGAATATGTTTTTTCTTTTAATTTATCTAATAATTTTTCAAGTTTAGCAAAGCTATTTTGATTATATTCTGAAGGAACATTAAGTTTTAAATCATTAAAGAAAAACTTTTCACCTGCATCTATATTAAATACCATTTCAAAATGTTTGTCGTCAACAATTTGTGCAAATGAACTATTTATTTTAACTTTGTAATATCCGTTATTTCTGTAAAAATTTTTTAATAAATTTTCATCTAATTTAAATCTTTGTACATCTACATTTTTTTTATTAGATAGAAATTTCCAAAATTTATCTTCTTCTGAAACTATAATTTTTCTTAATTTACCGTCTTTATAAATTTTATTACCTATAAATTTTATATTTTTAATTAAAGCTTTGTTTCCAAGATTAATATTATAAACTATATCAACAGTATTATTTTCATTTTCTTTAATGCTAGTGTTTACCTTTGAAAAATAATAACCATTTATTCTTAGAGAATTAACAATTCTATTTTGATCCATTTTAATTTTACTTTCAACAAAAGAGGATTTTTCTTTTTGTAAAAGAATTTCTTTTAATCTTTCCACAAGGGATTGTTTTTTAATTCCCTCAATTTTTATTGATTGAATTAAAGGATTTTCAATTAAATCAATAATTATAACGTTATTATCTAAATTTATTGAAATATTTTTAAAAAAAGTTGTCTCATATAATTTTTTCAAAGACTCATTTAATTGATTTTTATTTATATCATCATTTATTTTTAACCCACTAAATAATATTACTGTCTCACTAGAAATTCTTTCATTTCCAGTAATTTTGAAATTTTTAATTACTTCAGCAGAAGAAAAATTTTGAAAAAAAATTGTAAAAAATAAAGTTGTTATAATAAATTTTTTAAACATTTTATTTAGTTTTAATATAATCATTAACAAATTTTTTAGTCAGATCTCTCACTTCATATATTTGCTTAATTGATTTAGGTTTAACTTTACAATACTTTTTAAATAATTTGAAATTAATTATTTTGATTAAATAAAATAATAATTTTCTAAAATCAATTTTTCCACTTAAAAACATATCAACAAGTTCATCATTAATGGTAATGAGTGCCGTTTCGAACAAACTATCTTTGTGGGGAATTAATTTTAATAACTTTAAAGTTTTAAACTTACTTATGTTTGGTTTTGAAAGAAATAGATTATTAATTTTATTAATGTTCAAGTCTTTTGTTTTATAAAAGTTTTTTTCAGAAATATCATAAATTGAATTAAATATTGGTATATCCATATTTGTTTCGTGAACTAACATTTTTATAGTTCCATTTTTAAAAATAATTATTGCGTGCAAATACGAATTAGGATTAATTAAAATATCTATTTTATTTAAATCTATATTAAAAATTTTCTTTGCTTCTACTACTTCAAAAACTTTATTCATAAGTGTTGATGAATCGATAGTTATTTTTTTACCCATCTTCCAATTAGGATGCTTTAATGCATCCTTAACTTTAATATTTTTTAAATTATTTTTTTTATATAAAAAGGGACCGCCAGATGCGGTTATAATAATTTTTTTTATTATCTTTGAATTTTCATTATTTAAAAGTTTAAAAATTGAAAAATGCTCAGAGTCTAGAGGTATAAATTTAGTTTTATTTTTAATTATTTCCTTATTAATTAAGTTCCATCCACATATTATTGATTCTTTGTTTGCAATGGCAATCTTTTTTGAAAATTTTATTATATTAATAGTTGGTTCTAAGCCATCAATACCTGAAATAGAATTTAGTGTATAATCTAGCTTCCTTTTTACAATTTTTTTAAAATTTCTAAAATTATAAAATATATTTATATTGTTTTTTTTAAATTTTTTTTTCCAAGTGTTGTTTACTGCTTCTCCAGATATAATTATATTTTTAACATTAAATTCTTTTGCTTGATTAAAAATTTTTTTTATATTTGTATTTGTTGATAACAAAACAACTTTAACATTTTTTTTATTTTGTCTTATTATATTAAGAGCTGCCAAACCTATTGAACCAGTGGAACCTAAAATTGCAATTTTCATCATATTGATAAATTATAAATTAATATATTAATTGGAACTGAAATAATAATACCATCAACTCTGTCTAATATACCGCCATGACCAGGTAATAGATTTCCTGAATCTTTAACTTTAGCTAATCTTTTTAAATATGAAAAAAAAAGATCTCCAAGTTGTGAAAGGAGACATACTGAAAATGTAAAAATAATTAGCAGAATATAATTTATTGCTAAATAGTCAAAAAATAAATACATAAATAAAAATGCAAATATAAAAGAACCGTAAAGGCCTGAGAAGGTTTTGTTTGGACTTATTTTGGTAAGCTTTTTTCCTTTAAATGTTTTCCCAAAAACTAAACCACCTATGTCAGTAGAAATGCAAATTATAATGAAATAAAAAATTATATTTTTCAATAAATCTAGATTGTCTATAATTACGTAAGTTGCTACTATTGAGTAAAATATTCCAAAAAATAAATAAAGTAACTTTATTTTTCTAGTTTTTTTAATTTTAAATAATAATTGAGAATATTCAAGTGAAGATAAAAATATAATTATAATTAACAAAATTATAAAAAAATTATAACTAACGTAAGAATAATATAAAGCTGATAAGAGGAATATTGATGTAAAAATCCTAAATAAAATTTCTTTCATTATTAAATTTTTCCAAATTTTCTTTTAGTATTTTTATAGCTTCTTAGTATTAATGAATAGTCTTTTGGTGTAAAATCAGGCCAAAATTTCTTAACAAAATAAATTTCTGTATATGAGAGCTGCCACAAAAGAAAATTACTTAATCTATGGGTGTTTCCAGTTCTAATTAAAATATCAGGATCGGGAATATTTTTTGTATAAAGGTTTTTTTCAATGTTTTTAATTGTTGGTTTCATTTTTTTCTTAATAATTGACTTTAAAGAATTTAAAATTTCATATCTGGAACCATAATTTAAAGCCAAGTTAATTTGTAATTTTGAGTTTCTTAAAGTTAGTTTTGTTGATTTATTTAATATTTTTTTAAGCTCACTCGGTAACTTTTTTATATCCCCAATTATATTTAATTTTATATTATTTTTAGTTAAATCACTTAAATTTTTATTTAAATATTCAAACAGTAAATTAAAAAGGTAATTAATTTCGTGCTTTGGTCTATTCCAATTCTCTGTCGAAAAAGTGTACAATGTTAAATATTTAATTTTGTTTTTAATTGAATTTTTGATAATTTTTTCAATTGTTAAAATTCCTTGCTTGTGCCCTAATTTTCTTGAATTAAATTTTTTTAGACCCCATCTACCATTGCCATCCATAATAATGGCAACGTGATTAATTTCGTTCATATTTTCATTATTTCTTTTTCTTTAGAAATAACTTTCTCTTCTATTGATTTTACATTTGTATCAGTAATATTTTGAATATTTTTTTCAAATTTTTTCTCATCATCTTCTGATAAATCCTTCGATTTTAATAATTTTTTTAACTCATCGTTAGCCTCTCTACGGATATTTCTTATCGAAACTTTACATTTTTCACCCATAGATTTAATTATTTTGCTTAACTCAGATCTTCTTTCTTCATTAAGATCTGGTATTGGCAGTCTCATTAATTGACCATCAATCATTGGATTTAATCCAAGCTCAGATTTTTTTATTGCGGAGTCGATCAATGTTACATTATTTATATCCCAAACTTGAACATTTATTGTCCTAGGTTCTGGGACAGATATTGTTGCTAGCTGGTTTATTGGCATTTTTTGACCATACACATCCACTTTAATTAAATCTAACATACTCGCATTTGCTCTGCCTGTTCTTAAAGAAGATAATTCTCTAGTGAAAAGCTCAATAGTTTTATTCATTTTTTCTTTATAGGTTTGGTCTTTGAACATTACTCTCCTATTTTAATTCTTTTAAACTCTTTAATTTTTAAATTTGTAAGATTCATTTCTGACAAAATATCTTTAACTTTTTTTTTAGGTTCCATTACCCAATCTTGAGTCATTAAACTATTTTCCTCTTTAAATTTGTTGATTTTACCTAAACTTATTTTTTTTGCAATTTCTTCAGGTTTGCCTGAATTTTTAAGTTCTTCTGCTATAAGTTCCTGTTCTTTTTCAACAATATCTTTGTTAATTTCATCAGAATTTAACGCAATTGGATTTGAGGCCGCAATATGCATGGAAAGTTGTTTGCCAAAAGAATTGATTTGTTCATTTTTTTCTTTTGACTCTAAAGAAACTACTACACCTAATTTTGAAACATTATCTTTTATAACTGAATGTTGATATATAAAATTTTGAGAATTACTATTTTCTATAGTTTGCGCTCTTCCAATGGTAATTTTCTCGCCAATTTTAGCAATTAATGCAACTAAATTTTCTTCAACAGTTCTGCCATTTATCATATTTGATTTACTTAATTTTTCTAAATTTGAAGAGCATTTATTATTAATTTCACTTAATTCTTTTACAAAATTAATAAAATCATCATTCTTTGCTACGAAGTCCGTTTCACAATTTACTTCTATTATAGATGTCTTAGTGGAGTCGCCGCTAATTACTATTACTCCTTCTTTAGCATCTCTTGACATTTTTTTTGATGCCTTTGTAATACCTTTGACTCTTAGAATTTCAATGGCTTTATCTATATCGCCATTTGATTCTTTTAAAGCAGCGTTGCAATCTTTAAATCCTGCACCTGATGACTGTCTCAGCTTTTTTATTTTTTCAATATCGCTCATTTTTAAATTTCCAGCTTTTTAGATTATTAATTTAATTTATTATCTTTTATTACTGTCGATTTTTTACTAGCAACATCTATTTTCTTTTTGTCTGATTTGTTCTCAGATTTTGCTTCAACTTCATTAGGAAAATCTTTTTTTACATTATTAATTGTTTCTTTAATTAAGTTACAATAAAGCTCTATTGATCTTCTTGCATCATCATTTCCTGGAATTGGAAAATCAATATTTTCAGGATCTGAATTTGTATCAAGAATTGCAATTATTGGTATATTGAGTTTAATGGCTTCTTTAATTGCTAATGACTCATAGTTTGTATCAATAACAAAAATTAAATCAGGAGTTTTTTTCATGTCTTTGATTCCACCTAATGATTTTTGTAACTTGTCTCTTTGGGAGCTCATTTTTAACAACTCTTTTTTTGTAAATCCTCTATTTTCTGAAGAAAGATTCTTATTTAAATTATCTAATTTTTTTATCGAATTTGATATTGTATCCCAATTGGTTAACATTCCTCCTAACCATCTATGATTCACGTAATATTGACCAGTATCTTTGGCAAGTTCAGCGATATTTTCTGAAGCTTGTTTTTTGGTAGATACAAACAATATTTTTCCTTTATTAGAAATTGTCTCATATACTTTTTCCAATGCTTGTTTAATTAGATCTATAGTTTGAGTTAAATCTATAATATGAATAGTATCTCTTCTTCCGAAAATATACTTTTTCATTTTAGGGTTCCACCTAAGTGTTTTATGCCCAAGATGAACGCCCGCTTCTAAAAGTTGTTCAATTGTTATATTAGGTATTATCATATTCCTTCCCGGTTATTGCCTCCACAGTAATTGCCCATAGGGACCGGAGGTTTTAAAACCAAATACTGTGTGCGTGTTAATTTGGAAGGTTTTTACAATTATTTTGAATTAATACAAGTTTTTTTTTAGTATATTTTTAAAGCAACACCTGCATTTTTTAACTGGGATATTACTTTTTGATCGATTTTTCTTTTTGAATTCAACTTAAAATGATGAATAGTTTTTTTATTATTTATTTTTAAGATCACATCTGTTTCCCCTGGTGATGATATTAATTCTTTAACTTGATTTAAATTATTTAAATTTAAAGAATTTATTTCTATTGATTTAATAGACGAGTTCATTAAATCATTAATTTTTGTAATAGATCTAACGTTAATTCTTGAATTAACTCCACCAGTAGAGGCATTTTTAATTAAACTTAAAAAAACTGAATTACCATCTTTTAAAATATCTCTTTTTTTTTCAAAAAGGTCAGAAAAAACAAAAAGTTCAAATACACCACCTAAATCAGTAAACTTAATAATTGCATAAGCCAATCCTTTTTGATTTTTTTTCTCTTGAATTTTTAATATAGTTGACGCTATTAAACCCTCCTTTATGTTCTCATTAATATTAAAGTCATTGAAGTTTATAACGTTATATTGGGGAAAATAATCTTTAAATTGATTCAGTGGATGGTCTGAAATAAAAAAACCTAAAGTTTCAAATTCTTTTGATAGCCTCTCTTCAAATATGAAATCTTTTGTATTTACAAGTAACTCAGAATCATTTTCATCTTTATTATCAGCAAATAAATTTATTTGATTTATGGATTTATTTTCGTACAAATTTTTTGATTTTAAAATCAAGTTAGGAATAGAATCGAGTAAAGATTTTCTATTTTGATTTAAACTGTCAAATGCACCCGCTTTGACCAGACCCTCTAATTGAAGTTTATTAATATCTTTAGGGTCTATTCTATTTATAAAATCAAATAAATTTTTAAATTTACCATTTTTAATTCTCTCTTTAGCTACTTTCGAAATAGACTCATAGCCAACATTTTTTATAGCGCCAAGTGCATAATAAAAATTCTTATCATCTGAAGTAAAATCTGCAAAACACTCATTAATATCAGGTCTCACAATATTAATTTTCATTCTCTTTAATTCTTCATAAAACTCACTAAGTTTTTTTTGATTTGAAAGTTCCGTTGACATTGAAGCTGAAAAGAATTCATTTGGATAGTAAGTTTTTAAAAAAGCAGTCTGATATGCAATCAAAGCATATGCTGCGGCATGACTTTTGTTAAAACCATATTCGGCAAATGGCTCTATTTTCATAAAGATTCCTGCCGCTACGTCCTTTGCTATTCCACTTTTTTCTGCACCATTTATAAATCTTTGCTTTTGCTTTTCTAACTCTACCCTCTTTTTTTTTCCCATGGCACGTCTAAGTATGTCGGCTTCACCAGCTGTAAAACCTGACAATATTTGTGCTATTTGCATCACCTGTTCCTGGTATATTATTACTCCATAGGTAGGTTCTAAAATTTTTTTAAGTTTAGGATGTAAATAATCTGGTTCTTTTCTTCCGTTTTTGCAATCGTTATAAATAGGTATATTGCTCATTGGGCCTGGCCTATATAAAGCTACAAGGGCAATAATATCTTCTAATCTATTTGGTTTCATATTTATTAAAGCATCTTTCATTCCTGAACTTTCAAGTTGAAATAGACCAACAGTTTTGCCTTCCGATAAAAGTTTAAATACATTTTGATCTTCGTAGTTAATATTTTCAATAGTAAATTCTTTTTTTTTTTTATCTTTTATAATTTTTTGTGTGCGATTAATTACGGTTAGAGTTTTCAATCCTAAGAAATCAAATTTAACTAAGCCTGCATTTTCAGCTGAGTACATGTCAAATTGTGTTGAAGGTAATAAAAGATCAGATGATTGATCTTTATATAACGGGACAATAGTGCTTAATTTTTTATCCGCTATCACTACACCAGCCGCATGTGTTGCGAAATTTCTATTAAGTCCTTCTAATTTTAAAGATAAATCAACTAATTTTTTAACTCTTTGATCTTCATGAATTAATTTTTGTAAACGTGGTTCTAAATTAATGCACTCTTGTAATTTCATAGGTCTAGAAGGATCAAACGGGATCATCTTACAAATTGAGTCTACGAAACCATATGGAATTCCAAGAACTCTACCCACATCCCTTATTACCATTCTTGCTTTAAGTTTTCCGAATGTGATTATATGTGCAACACTATCTTTATATTTTTTATTAAGATAATTAAAAACCAAATCTCTTTTTTCCTCACAAAAATCTATATCAAAGTCAGGCATTGAAATTCTATCTGGATTTAAAAATCTCTCGAAAATTAAATTGAATTTTATAGGATCAATGTCTGTTATAGATAAGCACCAAGCAACCAAAGAACCGGCCCCAGAGCCTCGGCCTGGTCCAACAGGTATATCGTTTTTTTTTGCCCATATAATGTAGTCAGAAACAATTAAAAAATAACTTGAATATTTCATTTGATTTATAATTGCTATTTCATGATTTAATCTTTTTTTATATTCATTAAATACTTTTTCCTTATTTTGGTTTTTGTTTATTATAACTAAATTATTATTAAATTTTTCCTCAAGACCTTTTAAAGCAAGAAATTCCAACATTTTTTCTGGTCCAATATCTTTTTCGGATGCTATTTCAGGCAATATAGGTTTTGAATTATTAGCTTTAAAATTACATTTAAATGGTAAATAAAAATTATTAATTAAAGCTTCTGGCAGATCTGAAAACAAATCAAACATCTCTTTGTCTGATTTAAAATTATGATTATCAGAGAGCTTAAATCTTTTTTTGTCATTTATATATGTCTTATGTTTTATACAAAGTAAGGCATCATGCGCTTCATACATTGATTGATCTAAATAAAAAACTTCATGCGTTGCAATAATAGATATTTTTAAATTATAAGATAAACTTAAATTTAATTTTTCGAATTGTTTTTCATTATGATCGTTATGTCTTTGAATTTCTATATAAAAATCATTTTGGAAAACTTTATTTAAGTCTTTGTAAAGGTTAATTAGCTCCTGAGATTTATTTTTTTTAAATAAACAGCCTGACAACGATTCTAGCGAACCAGATAAAACAATTATTCCCTCAGGTTTATCAAGCAGGTCTTGCAGATCACAAAAAGGCAAAGATTCATTTTTTTTATTTATTAAATAAGAATTTGAGGAAAGCTCTAATATTGTTTCATAACCTTTACGGTTTTTAGCAATTAATGGTAAAGTTCCTATCTCATTATTAAATTTAAAATTTATTTGCGTTCCAATTATTGGCTGCGTACCTGATTTTGAAATCTCTTCGGAAAATTCCAAAGCACCACATAAATTATTTGTGTCCGATAAGCCAATAGATTTTATTTTTTTTTCTTTACAAAAATTTTTTAAATCATCTATTTTAATGGCACCTTCACAAATAGAGTATTGGGTATGTATTTTTAAGTGATTAAAATTTTGATTATTTTCTTGCATTAATAGATTTTAATTTACCATTAATTAGCTGTAATCTACAATCTGCTAAATTGGCAAAATATCTATTGTGAGTTGCATAAATAATAATTCTTTTTTTTGATTTTAAATTAAATAAGAGTTTAAAGAATTCTTTTGCATTTTTGTGATCTAAATTGCCAGATGGTTCATCTGCTATAATAATCTCGGGTGAATTTATTAATGCTCTTCCAATTGCGATTCGCTGGTTTTCACCGCCAGATAGTTCTGATGGAAAATGGTTAGATCTATTAAATAATTTCAATTTTTTTAATATTTTTTCTGATTTATTTAAACTTTCATCTTGTGATTTTCCATTAGCAATACCTGCTAATAAAATATTTTCTAATGCAGTAAAATCATTTAGTAAATTTTTTTCTTGATAAATTATTCCAAAATTATTTGATCTTAAAAGATCATTTTTTTTGCTTTCATCAAAATTAATTTTTTTCTTATCAATTATTAAATTCCCATTTGATGGACGATCTATGAGAGATAAAATATTTAATAATGTTGATTTACCAGATCCAGATGGACCTACTAAAGAGTATGTTTTTCCCTTTGAAAATTTATAATTAAGACATTTCAATACGTTTATTTTTTTTTGATTTTTATAACTTTTGCTAAGATTTTTAAGTTCTATATAGTTATTCATATTTAAGCGATTTAATTGTATCTAATTTTGAAGCTTTCATTGCAGGATATATTGATACTAAGCTAGTAATAATAATTGAAAATAAACTAATTATAAAAATTGAAAAAGGCTCTATTTCCGATGGCATTTTACTTAAAAAATAAATTTCCTCTGGAAATATACTTACATTAAATAAATTACTAATTAATAATCTTATAGCTTCAATATTTATCGAAAATATTACACCAACAATAATTCCAACAATTGTTGAGATTGTACCAATTGAAAAACCCACTATAAAAAAAATTTTAGTTATTGAAATATTTTGAACACCAATTGATTTTAAAATTGCTATATCTCTAGTTTTATTTTTAACTAATATTGTTAGTCCAGAAATAATATTAAAAGCAGCAATTAAAATAATTAAAGACAAAATGATGAACATTACATTTCTCTCTACTTTTAATGCTGAAAAGAGTGATTGATTAAGATCAGCCCAAGAATTTATAAAGTGATCATTAAACACATTTTGAAATATTTTTTTTTTTTCATCTATATTTTTTGGATCATTTAAAAATATTTCCAAATATCTGGTCTTCTTTTTGTAATTAAAAAAATCCTCTAAATCATTTAAATTTAAAAAAGCTATATTTTGATTAAATTCACTTATTTCACTTTCAAAAATTGACTCAATTATAAATGATTTCTGCTTGGGAAGACTTCCAACTATCGACATTATGCTACTAGGAGAAATAATGCTTATCTTGTCGCCAATATCAACATTCAAAATAAAGCTAAGCTCCCTACCTATCGAAATATGATTGGATGACAATGATTTATTTCCAAAAAAATTTTTGTTCTTTACAACTTTTAATTTCTTAAAATCATCTTTTAAATAACCTCTTAGGATAATACCTTTTGTGTATGAGTTATGAATTATCACGGCTTCACCGCTATTACTAAGAAAAAAATTTTTCGATATTTTTCTAATTTTTTTATTATTTAATTTTCTTAATTCTATCTGTCCTGTTTCATCAGCAGATATTTTTAAATGGGAGTTAAATCCATTAATTTTATCAATTAATTCAGTTCTAAAACCATTCATTACAGACATCACAACAATTAAAACAGCAACACCTAATGCAATACCTAAAAATGAAAAAATAGATACTATATTGATAAATCCATCTTTTTTTTTAGTAAATAAATATCTAAAAGCTATTTTTTTTTCTAATGTACTGATCAATTTATTTTTTGCTATTTATTGTTTTAATTATTTCTTCTAAAGGAATAAAAGCAGGGTCATTATTAATCTCTTTAAACTCAATTTTTTGCTCATTAAAGTTTTTTCCTATAATAATTTGAAATGGTATTCCTAATAAATTAAATTTTTTTATTTTTGATGAAATATTTTCATCAGTATCATCAATTAAAACATCAATATTATTTTTTTTAAGATTCTTATAAATATTATTTGCTTTTTCTAAATTAGTATCATCATTTTTATTTATTATTGGTAATATGGCACAGTGATAAGGAGCAACAGAGATTGGCCATTTCATTATCTCTTTTTTATCATCATATTTTGCTTCTATTATTGCACCAACTAATCTTGATACTCCAATTCCGTATGATCCCATTTTAACAAATTCTTTTTTTCCATTATAATCAACACTAGCATTCATTGGTTTTGAGTATTTATCTCCAAAATAAAAAATATGACCCACTTCAATACCTTTGGTTTGTAGTCTATATTCATCAGGAACATTTTTTTCAAATTCATCTTTGTTAAATTTTTCATCTGTTACAGAATAATATTTTTCAAAATCCTTTCTTAGATTAGTAAGAGATTTTTTATTGATAAGTGTTTTTGAGCTATCAACTTCAAAAATTCTTTTATCTGTAAATATTTTACTTTCGCCAGTATCAGCTAAAATTATGAATTCATGGGATAGACTTCCTCCTATTGGGCCAGTATCAGCGGCCATAGGTATTGCTGAAAGTTCCATTCGTTTAAATGTATTTAAATAAGAAAGAAAAAATTTATT